>ERZ1031845.7-NODE-7-length-73635-cov-7.234330_pt1 | contig 73635 bp, 55 predicted proteins | sample MGYA00518169_ERZ1031845 | MGnify/ENA primary metagenome ERZ1031845 (study PRJEB33719, sample SAMN04261265) | wastewater metagenome | biome: rural village; feature: human; material: feces | host: Homo sapiens | place: El Salvador | collected 2014-01-14 ...
ATCGATTGGAGATAAAAACATGGATCAAATTAAAACCGGAAACTTCTTAGTTAGTCTAAGAAAAGAGAAGAACATTACTCAACAGCAATTAGCCGATATATTGCAAGTCAGTGTAAAGGCAGTATCCAAATGGGAGTGTGGCGAAGGTTATCCTTCTCTTCAAAGCTTAAAAGATTTGTCTGATTTCTATGGTGTTACCGTAGACGAAATCATAAATGGTGAAAGAAATAAAACAGAAGCCAAAGAACCAGTCAATACTTCTATTCAAATCAAGGAAAAGAAACCATTGAACTTTCCTATCCTAAGATCTATTTCTTTAGGAATTACTGGATTAGGAATCATGCTTTATTTCATTATAATGTATTGCTGTTATTCAACAGCAGGCAGTTTGATTTGCATTATATTTGCAACTTTAATCGGAATAATCCTAAGCTTACTAGAATTAAATCGTTATAAAAATAGGAAAAGCATTGTCATAGCCTTATTCAATTATGAATTCATCATAATTGGAATAGCCTTATCCTTTATGACCTTTTGTTTCTCGTTATCAAAATTAAATGTAAACCTTGGAAACAACTATTATGTGACATTTGATTCATTCCACTTTGCAACTAACTTTGTTAACATTGCAATATGCCTTATTGGATTCCTAGTGTTGTTGATTTGGGGTGGAATAGAATATGGGCTTTATCTTAAAAAAGGAAAAGATTTCTTCGATGCATTGAAAGACAAAGGAAATAGAATTCTAGCAGTTAACAATGTTAGTCTTATTATCGTCCTAATTCTTTATGTAATGCTAGATTCTAATAAATACAATTGCATTTGGTACCAAGTTGTATTCTTTGCTATCCCTTCTTTATTTGAAATAGTAGAGGCTTTTATCAACAAGTATGAAATCATATTCAAATCTATCAATTTAGTTCTATGCATAGCAGCATTTATAACATCAATTACTATGATAAATGTATTCAGCAATTATGTGGTAGAGTTGATTACAATATTGTTTATAGAAACAGCAGCCTTATCTTTTGCATTGTCCTTTGTAATATCTTCTTTAAAGAAAAAAGAAGTAAAATCAATTGGAAACAAATAAAATTATTGAATAAAATATTGAATCTGTGTAAGTGCTTACACTATAATTTATTCATAGAAAGGAGGTTTCTCCTAGTATGGATAAATACATTCAAGATATAGCGACGATGTGGAATAATGGTTGGGGCATAACCTTATATTCATTAATAGTAATTGTCATAAGTGCAATACTTACTGGACTAATAGGACTAGAAAGAGAAAAGCATGGATATTCAGCAGGTTTAAGAACTCATATGCTTGTAGGTGTCGGATCTACTTTATTCACTATTGTTTCAAAGTATGCTTTTGGAAGTGGAGATCCTGGAAGAGTAGCTGCTCAAGTAGTTACGGGTATCGGTTTTATAGGTGCGGGAACGATAATCCAAAATGGAATCAACGTCAAAGGATTGACTACAGCCGCTACCCTTTGGGTGGTGGCTGCAATAGGAATGTGCTGTGGAGTCGGCTATATTTCTGTAGCGATGATAGGAGCTTTAATAGGCTTAATAGTTTTAAGTGTTCTAAAACTATTGGAAGATAAAAATCCACGTAAAAAGTCATATAGATTAGCCTATCTTGTTACTAAAGGTGAAATGACTTTGTCAAAGGCTGTAACAGCCATGGACGAAATGAATGTCATCGTCAAAGATATAGATATCAGTTCTGCTATGCACGAAAACACTAGATGCACAAAAGTAGTTCTGACTTTGAAGATAAAAGGTATGAATACAAAAGCTGAAGTAATGGATAAGTTGATAAATATACTCCAGCCTCTGGCAATGGAAGAATTGACTTGATCATTATCCGCTCGAATTAAAATCGAGCGGATTTTTATTAAAAACCGTATTCTAGGATCAAAAATATAGCTTCAAGATCTGGTCATTTTACATATAGTCAATAAAATAAGATCAGAAGGTATATTTATGGAACAAACTGATGAATTATTCGTTTCTTCATTGATAAACGCATATATAAAAGATAATGATGTTATCAATTCTGATTTTTCACCTGAATTCATTTATAACTCAAACAATAAACTAGATAGAAAACAAGTCATTAAAGTATTAGCTGAAAACCTTAAGACTTGCGATGAATTCATGTTCTCTGTGGCTTTTATCAGCGATTCAGGAATAAGTCCATTAAAAATAGCTTTAAAAGAATGTCAAAACAAAAATGTGAAAGGCCGGATATTAACTAGTAATTACTTGGATTTCACAGAACCTAAAGCCTTAAAAGAATTGGATGAAATGCCAAATGTAGATGTAAAACTATTATGGATCGATGACAAATATACAAAAGATGAACCATCAGGATTCCATACAAAAGGATATATTTTCAAATTCAAAGACGCATACAAAATAATAATCGGATCATCGAACCTAACAGGATCAGCATTAACATCTAACGAAGAATGGAATAGCCTTATAGTCACAAAGAAAGATGGAAAAATAGCAAAAGAGATTTTGAATAGATTCGAAACACTTTGGAGCAATGATCATTCATTGAGCATAAAGACAATAATCGACAAATATGAAGAAGAATATGAATCTTTCAAAGAAATAAGATTATCGAATTCAAAAGAAATCAAGAAAGAATTCAAGCCTAATTCGATGCAATTAGCATTCTGTACCAAACTTAATGAATCCATAGATAAAGGTGATAAAAAAGGTCTTTTGATTTCTGCAACAGGAACTGGTAAAACATATGCATCAGCATTCGGTGTTAAATCCATAAAAGATAAAATTGATTTAAAGAAAATGTTGTTTATAACCCATAGAGAAACGATCTTAAAACAAGCTATAGAAACATATAGAAATGTTCTTGGTCAAGATATCAAAGCAGATTTATTCTCTAATGGGCATCACGATATAAAAGACAAGAATTATATTTTCTCTACAGTCAATACGATGAATCTTCATTTGAAAGAATTCACAAGAGATGAATTCGATTTAATTATAGTCGATGAATGTCATCGAATCGGAAAAGAAGGAATGTATCAAAACATTTTAAACTACTTTCAGCCGAAGTTTCTTCTAGGAATGTCTGCAACACCAGATAGAACTGATGGATACGATATTTATAATTTCTTCAATCATAATATCTTATATGAGATAAGACTATACAATGCTTTGGAATCAAAAATGTTAGTTCCTTTTTATTATTTTGGAATATCGGATATCCTTATAAATGGAAAACAATTGAGCGATGATGCAACATTCGATCAGCTGACATGCGATGATAGAATAGACAATATAATCAACAATAGAAAATATTACGGATCATCTGGAAGTAGAATCAAAACTTTGATGTTTGTATCAAAGATTGAGGAAGGGATAGAATTATCAAAGAAGCTGAATAATCGTGGGCTCAAAACGATTTTCCTATCAGGAAGCAGTTCAAATGAAGATAGGGAAAAGTATATAAAACTATTGGAAGAAGACAATACTAATAATCCATATTTAGATATGATTTTAACAGTCGACATCTTTAACGAAGGAGTCGACATTCCTTCAGTGAATCAAATTATTCTTTTAAGACCTACACAATCTACAATTATATTTCTCCAGCAATTGGGTAGAGGTCTAAGAAAATTTAAAGGCAAGGATTATTTGACTGTAATCGACTTCATTGGAAATTATAAAAATGATTTCATGATTACAGATTCGTTCTCTTCAAAGAATAATGGAGAAGAATATCAGTCTAATGGTGGTGGTCGAGACGCATCTAAAACGACAAACATAATGCTTCCAGGTGGAAGCATTATAGACTTCGACCCTATAACAATGAAGACAATAGTCGAAATAAGCGATAAGGCGAGAGATTCTGATAGTAGAAGAATTAAAGAGCAATATATAGCTATTAAAAACAAGTTAGGCCGCATTCCAACTTTAATTGAATATGATGAAAATGGAGATTTGACAGGCAGAGTTTTCTTAGATTTATTCAAACAGACTTACTATGATTTCTTATCGAAAGAAGAAATAGGATTATTTGATATATTAAGCCAAGAAGATAGGGATGAGATTAAATATCTATCTAATAGCTTTGGTAACGGATTAAGAATTCATGAAGGTCTTCTTCTCAAAACTTTGATTGAAGGTGGAAATGAAGAAGAATTCATAAAGCAATTACCTGAAAATCAAATATATGATGAAAAAACTAGAAAGTCAGTGATATCAGTACTAGATACGTCATTTTTATCAGCTAAGGGATCTTTAGCTTATTCGACTATTGCAATAAAAAATGATAAGATTCAATTATCTGATAAATTCAAACAACATCTTTCAAATGAAACTTTCAATAAGTTTATAAATGAAATAATTGATTATTCAATCTATTCAAACAAGAAATATTTCTCTAATGTCACTGGAAATAATAATTTTGTTCTATATGAAAGATATTCTAGAAAAGATGTTTCTCGCCTAATCAATCTAACTAAGAACCAAGAAAGCACGATATATGGATATAGAATCTTCAAAGATCTAAATATTGTCCCTATATTTGTAACCTACAACAAACATTTGGATAAGGAATCACAAATCAATTACTCCGATTACTTCAAAAATAAAAATATCTTTTGTTGGGATTCAAGGCATGATAGAACGACTGAATCACAAGAAATAAAAGACTTGTTGAGCATAGCTAAAAGCAACGGCCAAATAATGTTGTTCGTACAGAGAGAAAGTCCAGATAACAAAGATGGTTTAAATAAACGTTCTTTCTACTATCTAGGAAACACAAAAATACAAAATTATTCCGATTCGACAAACACTACTGAATCAGGAAAGAAAACAAACGTGGTCAAATTTGAATTGAGGATAGACAATCCTATTCCAGAATATCTTTATAAATACTTCATGATTTAATAAGAAACAACTGAGCTGAAGATTTTATGTATCATCAAATCTTTAAATACAGATTGAAAGAAATCTTTTAGATGGATTTCTTCAATTCTTTTACAACGAGTAAATCAGCAGGTAAAAAATCGATATTATCTAGTTTATCTTTGGTTATGAATTTAGCATCTTCAGCCTCAACTAATTCTAAGTGGCCATCTATCAAAGAACAGATAAAACACTCCATCTTCAAATGAAAATTCGGATAATCGTATTCTACAGTACATAAATATTTATCTATGTTTATGTCTGCTTCCAATTCTTCTTTAATCTCTCTTTTTAAACATTCTTCAGGAGTTTCACCTTCTTCTATTTTTCCGCCTGGAAATTCCCACCAATCTTTAAATTCCCCATATCCTCTTTGCGTCACAAAGATTTTATTATCTTTCATTATTATAGCTGCCGATACATGAATATTTTTCATTGCTGACTCACCTCTTACAAAACAGTATTTTATCTGGTGAAGGATCAGAGATCAAATCAAAAATATCATTTGACTTGTTATTTAAAAAACATTGGAGTAAAATAGCCTATTGCAACCTGTCCGAGAGATAATCATTCCTCGGTTTTTCTCATGGGCATGGTCGAGCTAAAATTCCAAGGAGGAAAACTATTATGGCATTAGCAAAAGAAGAAATCGTCGAACTTACCAAGAAGTACGGAAAAGACGAGAAGGACACTGGTAACACCAAAGTCCAAATCGCTCTTTTGACCAAAGAGATTGCAGATCTCACTGCTCATCTTTTGGCCAACACTCACGACTATTGTGCAAAGCGTTCTTTGACAATTCACGTCGCAAAGCGTACCAAGCTTCTCACCTATCTCAAGAGAACCGACTATGAGGGATATCAAGCCCTTATCAAGGATCTCAAACTCAAAAAGTAATTCGAGTTTCCATGTCATATACCCGCATTTCAAAACAATGCGGGTCTTTTTATTCCAAAAAATAAGGTAAAATATATAAGATGAAAGAAGGAATAGATATGATTGATAGTTTCGATGATGTTCTCAAAGCTAGAAGATCTACTAGAAATACACTGAAGAAGGTGTATCCAAGGAAGACATGCAACAAATAGTAGAAGCTGGTACTTTAGCTCCAAGCGGAATGGGTAGAAATGAATTGATGTTTGTTGGATTGACGAACGAATATGCGAAAGAATATTTGTCGATTGCAAAGAATAAATTTGGAATGGATAGATATTATGGTGCAAAGCACATAATCCTTGTATTTAGAAACAAAGAAATCGAATCCTTATATCTTTTAGATGTAGGTGCTGCTATGGAAAACATGTTGCTCAAAGCTACACACTTAGGACTTCAATCTTGTTGGATTCATGCTGCTAAAGATTTAGCAGAAAATAAAGACTTTTCTAAGTTCCAAGAGAAGCTTGGATTAGATAGCAAATACGAAATATTAGAATCTATAGCTATAGGACATGGCGAAAAAACTATAGATAAAGAAGTGGACAATTCCCGTGCCAAAGTATTCTAAACATAAAATTGCCATCTTAGGTGGTGGAGTAGCCGGAGTTTCTTTAGCTCTATTCATAAAAAATAGAGATCCTAGTTTTGAAGTATCGATTTTTGATGATTCAAAAAAAGTGGCTTCTAGAATTCTTATATCTGGAAACGGACGATCAAACTTCTTCAATACAGACTATTTCAACCCATCAAACTTGGAAGACCCAATCTTTCACAAAGCAAAAAGTATCGTGGAAGGATCGATAGGATTAGATGCTTTTAATGAGTTCATCAAAATAACAAATTGTCCTTATTTCAATCAAGGAAATCTCATATATCCTTTTGCGAACAAATCATCTGCTTTATACGATTCAATGATGGATAAAATCCAACAGTACAAAGCACAAATAATTCATGAGAAAGTAATTGATGTATTCGAAAACAAAGATGAATCTATTTCTTTTAAAACTATCGATGAAAATAATGACATAAAGAAATACTCATTCGATAAAGTATGTCTTTCATTCGGTGGTAATTCATTAGCATATCCACCTTTTGATTGGTCTATTTTGAAATCCTTAAATTTAAAACATATCGAATATACCCCCGCCATTTGTCCTATAAAAGTAAAAGAGAAAGGACTTAAAGCCTTAGATGGAATAAGAGCTAAATGCATCATGTCTCTTTATAAAAAGGATGATTTGATTTATAAAGAAGAAGGCGAGATATTATTCAAACCTGATGGATTATCTGGAATATGTATCTTCAATGCATCGATTAGATTAAATCCAAACGAATTGAATTCATATTCTATTCATTTGGATTTAACTAAGCATTCCAATTCTAAGATAAAAGTAGATATGAATAATATCTATTATGCATATCCAAAACAATTGAGTGAATATATAGTTAAAAAATCTAAAGAAGATAGTAAGACTTTGAATAAAGAAGCTAGTGATCTATCATTCCAAATCCAAGGTTTATATCCTTTTAAGTTCTCACAAGTATCCAAAGGCGGTATCGATTTCTCTGAAATCAATACAAAAAACATGAATCTAATCAATCATAAAAATATCTATACTTTAGGTGAAATGCTAGATATACCATTACCATGTGGCGGTTATAATATTGGATTGTGTATAATCGAAGCCTACAAAGCCATGTTAAGTTTATTAAGTTAGGAGAAAGAAGCTATGGAAACAAACATAAATCAATTAGTTAAAGACAATTTAGGATCTTATCCAGCTCAGATCTTTGAAGAGTACTTCAACGAAAGAATTCCGGAAGCTGATAGAGATGGAACATTGGCTGTTTTAAAGAACACACTAGATATCTTAAAACAAACAGGTAATCTCCCAAAGAATTCTTCCTTATACTCATTGGTCTTCGATTTAATAAACTATTCGTATGGTGAATGGTGGTTTGCAGTAAGAGATAACAAGAACAAAAAAGAAATAGTAAAAGACCATTCTTTGATCGTTTCACTATCAAATAAAGTTGCTGTTAAATTCTTGCTATTGGTAAGAGGAGTTAGAAAAGGTCAACTTAAAATATCTTCTTTGAGTCCTTATTCACCAGTCAACACTGCTTTAAAAGCCTTGATTACTGAGCTTATAAATCTCAATTTTCCTTTCATACAAAACAATCCTCAGAAGACTTTAATCAACGATTTGTTCGGAAGGATTTTCTCAAAATCAAATGGAACTTTAAAAATGTTATCGCAAGGTTTAGCTAGTGATGCATATGTATCGTGGAGAACATTGCATGAAGCAGAATGCATCCTTGCAATCCTAGTCAAAGATGGGAAACCTATGCAGGATGAATATGTCCAACATATCATCTATGATAACGCCTTTAGAGGATCTATACAATCCAAAGAGAGAACAGACGAAATATTCATAGCTTTAAAGGCTGATTTAAAGTCTCACGGATTGAAGAGTAAAGATATGAAGAAGTTCATCGAATACGGATGGCTTTATCAAACCCCAGAATACAAAACACTGGAAGAGAAAGGAAAGCTATTTGAAAAATACGCTGTTTCTATTCGTGATTCAAATGGAAAAGAAGGATCCTTTAAAATTATTAGAGGTCCATCTATCGAATCTGAGGACTATCCTTTATTTGAAAAATATCGTGCTGAATTGATGTCATGGGATCACAACCAATTACATGATTTTAAATTGAACTTCAGGGATGGAATAGAATTCTTAGCCGGACTTTCAAAATATTCCGAATGGTACGAAACAGCCAGTGAAGTCACACATTCCTCACCTGTTTTCTTCTATTCAAACGATCAATTCTTCTTTGACTTATCAACTGTCGCATTATATCAATTAGTACTGAGAGTCACAGGAATCTTCATGTCATATATGGACGAAGTATTCTCGGCCAATCCAAACACAAAGGGATTAGTTCTTCAACTAATCTCTTATGCCAAAGAGATGTGTGATGATCAATGCCAAAGATTTAAGAATCTATATGGAATAGATGTCTTGAACGACGAAGGTAGTGTCAAGGATCCACATTCGAGAACAAGAGCTGAAAACAAGAGTGTGGATGATGGTGAAGCCTTCGATAAGCTGAGTGATTCTATGGATGATAAAAACTAAAAAGGACTATTTAAAATGAGTGAAAAAACTATATATAAAAACCTTCCTATTGTTAGTGCCAAATGTACAGGATTAGATGATTTAGGGCAAGGTGTATGCAAAGATAAAGATAACATTCTTTTCGCTAGAGGACTCCTTCCTGGTGAGGAAGGTGAAGTACAGCTTAGAGCTGTCAAAGGAAAAGTTGCTTTTGGTGACACGATCAAAGTCACTAAAAAAAGTCCTGATAGAGTCAAATGTCCTTTTGAATTGACAGAGACAGGAATATCAGATCTAGGTCATTTAAGATACGAAAAAAGGCTTATCTATAAACAAGAAAACATAAGAAATCTTATAAAGAAGTTCACACATCTCGATATCGAAGTAAAGCCAACAATTCCTTGTCCTTTAAATGATGGATTTAGAAACAAAATACAAAGACCTGTAAAATATTCTGCTAAAGAGAAAAAAATAGTCAGTGGATATTATAGAATCAACACCCATAAGCTAGTAGAAATGGAGCATTGTCCAATCGAAAGCAAATTATCCGATATAGTTTTGACCAACCTTTTAACCATATTGAACAAATATAATATTCAGGCTTATGATGAGGATTCACAAGTAGGACTATTACGTCATATATTGATCAGAACTTCCTACAACTACCAAGAAGCTTTAGTCACATTAGTCGTCACAAGTTTTGAAATTCCAAATCTCGATAACATAGTAAAAGATTTGATAGATATATGTCCTGAAGTTAAATCGATAACACTGAATTTAAACAAGAGAAGAACAAATGTCATTCTAGGAATGCTCGATAAAGTTGTATATGGCGATGGCCATATAAAAGATTCGATTCTCGGAAAGACATTTATCATATCAGCCAAATCCTTCTATCAAACGAATCCATCTCTTTTAGATCAACTCTATGGGAAAGCAATCGAAGGCCTTAATCTAAATGGCACAGAAACTATATTAGATGCATATTGCGGAACTGGTACAATTGGAATTTGTATGGCTGACAAAGCTAAGAGAGTTGTCGGTGTAGAAATAGAGAGCAGCTCATATGAAGATGCTTTGATAAATGCTAAAAACAACCATATAAATAACATTAACTTTCACTTAGATGATGCGACTGAATATCTTCAAAGAACTGATGAGCATTTCGATTGTATAGTCTTAGATCCTCCAAGAAAAGGAACAACGCCAGAGTTCATTAAAGCCTTGATAAAAAACGGTCCTGAAAAAGTAGCATACATATCTTGTGACCCTGCTACATTAGCTAGGGATTTAAATCTATTGAAGAATGATTATTCAATCATTTCAGTACAAGGTGTGGATATGTTCCCTACTTCGCATCATGTTGAGACTGTGGTGTTGCTGAGTAAGAAAAACGGGTGAAAAAAGCAAAAAATCGATAAAAATTGATGGATTTCCTACTTTTCAAAAAAGCGGGAAATCCTTTTTTTGTTGCAAAAATGGGCTAAGTGGCGCTAAACCGGTAAAAAACAGAGCTTTACTCGTATGGGAAAACAGGTCAACTTCTCCTGATAAAATTACGACGATTGTCGATGGAAAACACGTCAAATACAAAGACAAAATAATGTCTCTGAATGTTTTCGGATGCAAAACCACGGGATGGTCAGCAATTCAAAGCTATGCAATGACAAGAAGGGTTGACGATACAAAGACCTTGTCCGAACTCAAAGATGAAAAGATGAAACAATTGAAAATGATATGAAAACTGGAAATTGAATGTCGAACATCTCATTCGATTTTTACTAGTTCGAATTAGAAATGTAGGAGAGGAGGATGCGTTCCTCCTTTTTTTAATGACAAAAATAGACCGTTGAATATCAATTTCTCTTTAGCTTTTCGACAAAACGCAGTTGCCGTGTGAGAAAATTTTTAATTTCGGACATTGTATGGTAGAATAGACCGGACAAAGAAACGAGGCTTGCATGAAGAAGAAACTTTCATTGAAGAAATTCTTATCGCAAAGGCTTGCGTGGGGGGTATTACTATTAAATAATCTCTCTCTGATTTCGATAGGCTTCTCCGCTTGGAGCATAAGCGCCGTCACAACGACTGAGGCTCAAATTAACGTGAGCGCGACAGGCATTGTCGACGTCAACAACTACATAAATTATGGGACTGCTACCGTTTTCAACTATTGCAGGGACGGGATTATATCAAACGATACCATCGTCACCGAAGGCGACGTTGTCGTCAACTTCACAATCAATCTAAACGACTCAAACGACAGGATTGCAAACCACCTCGACGGAGCCGCCTCTTTTTCGCTTGCTACGACGTTTACGAATGGCGCTAAAGACGTGTCCGGCATATTTTCTAGCTATCTTGATAGCGTGACCCTTAGCGCCAGCGCCTCACAAAATGAAGTCAACTACACGCTCTCGCCCACCAAGCGCGACGTTGACGGGTCCAAAACATGCAAGACCACGTTCCTGATTTCTGACGTCTTAGATACCAGCCACGCCTATTTCAGGGTGAAGTACTCATTCAAGAACATGCCGGTTGGAGACGAATTCAATTCTCAGGTCTACACCAAGCTTAATCATGGGAGGTTCTGGTTCAATTTCAAAGCGGAGGTTGAGGCCGCATGAAAAACGGGAAATACTGGATTGGCGTCTTCCTGCTTTGTGTTTTCACGATGCTTGGCTCAATTGGATTCGGGAGTTGGTTCGTTAAGAATGAGAAGACCAAGGGATATGACAAATACCCGGACACCACAGCTCAGAAGGTTGCCTATACGCAGAATAACGGGACGAACACGTATTACACGACGCTTTACGCTGCAATAAGCAACACCAAAGCGGGTACGATTTATGTCATACCAGGCACCAATCCGACGCTTGACAAGAGTGTGTCTATTGCCAGCGGGGTTACTCTGAGCCTTCCGTATCTCGATGACTTGAAGAATAACCATGTCGTTGAAGACAAGGGAAGGACTTCAACGGGTGATTTCGCGGATTATGTAGAATATTCAACAAAAGGCAAAGACAATCCTACAATTTTTTGTCAATCGAATGTCACCATAGCCGACGGAGTCACTTTGACCAACAACGGAACCATCGTCGTTGGAGGCGTACTTGGGAGGAACGGGCAGGCGCCAACCGGAATGACCGTGGGGAATTATTCAAAAATTACCATGGGCTCTGGATCGGTTATAGAGAACAGAGGCGAATTTACGTGCTACGGCTACGTCAAGGATGCAACTGGCTCGAGCGGCGGGCTGATTTCTAATTATTCAGGAAACTCTTACTCCGCAAAAACGCCCAAAGGCAAACTCACTTTGCCGTTTGTAATATACGATTTTAGAGGCGGGTCATATTCCTCTTATTCCGTGCTTCAAGCGAAGTCTATGCCTTTTAGTGTCTTTGATTTTCCTAACATCCAATCGAAAGTCTCCTTTTCAGGATCTGCTTCTTTAGAGGGGACGATAACGATATATACAGACAACGTCGTTACAGCCCAGGCGACAGTTATCGGACCAAGCGATTCCGGGGCACTGATTCGCTATTCGACTGGAAGCAACATTGAATATAAATGCAACGTGCCCAAAGGATACACATATGATGATTATCAGCAAAACACAAAAGCTAGCGATGTAATTAAAACCACTTTCCGTGTCTCAGGCGGTGTCCAAATAGCCAATTTGAGCCTCAACGTTGGCATTAAAATTAATACTGAAAAATACAACTTACCGTTTTCATACAAGTTCGATTTCTTTTTTGAAGACGGGGAGGTTTCTATTTTAAACAAAGTCAAATTTTTGGCTGGGTCTAACGTTACGATTGGAGAAAACGCCACCGTCTCGGTAAAAGCAGAAACCACTTTTTATAGGAATTATATTCCAGTGATCACCACCGGAAACGGTGACAGATACCCCCGTTACATTAAATCAGCTCGGCTTATCAACAACGGAAAACTGAATTTGAATTCCGCTTTTGGCGGTGTCGTTGAGTCATCGACTGAGGGAGCAAGGATATTTACCCAAGGCGGCTACAGCGGATCTATCACCACAACCGAAGCCCTTAGCGGAAGGGCCGGGGGAATTCTTGGCGATAAAGAGGATCATACCGAGAATGCGAAGATTACGAAAATCAGTCAAAGAAAGTTCGTTTCCGATAGTGAGACATTGATGAGCTATGTTTCGCCAGAGACGCTGAATGAAGACGCTTTGGAGAAGAATAAGCAATACGTTTCTGCTTCATTCGGCGAAAGACAAAAAACGGGATGGGTTACCGATGAAATTACCAATGTGTATGGTATCCGCTATGTCTTAAACAATGATTCATCTTCCAATCCTAATTCAGATAAGGACTCTTTTGTCGAAAACGGAAACGATGTTCAGTTGGAAATTCTCTCCAGCTCCGACAAGAGCTTAGTTTTCAACGGATTCTTTTATGATGCGGATTATTCGGATGAGTTGGGAAGGGACTCAACTGGCAAATATATCGTTGAGCCAGCAAAGGCGGTGACTTATTTGAAAGGTCTCAACCACGTTAAGATTTACGCGAAATGGGTAGAAAAACTTTTGAAGCAGTTGTCCATCGTTTATTCCTATAGAGATTCCACGACATTGCAGTATGTGGATTCCTCTTCCGTTTCAATGACTGTGAATAACGACACTTTATATACGTTGTCCGCTCCTGACGAAGCGATAACTTTTGAAAAGATAGTTAAGGGAGGCGTTTCCAAGCGAAAATATGAATTGGTTGGATGGCATCTAGAAATTGGGAAGCAAAAATCCTCCACATTTTTAAATGGTAAAACCTTATCTTGGAACGACATCGAAACTTATGGATCCAATGGCACTTTAAGAATTGTTGCGGATTACCAAGAAACCGGCTACTTGAGGATGACTATTAACAACGCTTCTTGGAAATTCTTAGGAAAAACAACTTACGTTATTCAAGCCGTGAAAGTCAATGATAGCAATGCTATGAACAAAAACGACATTTACATTTGTGCCGCAGACAAAATATATATTGAAACTTATAATAGGCTTACTGGAACGTCTAGGTGCGACGTTAAGATTAACAACGAAACTGTGCTTAACGTCAGCAAAACAAACAAAACGTTTACTTTCAATGATTATTCATCGACGTTGCATTATTTTGACGAAGGGCAGTACGGAATTGTTCTTCAAGGCAATTCATAGTTAATTATTTCGAAAGGGTATCATCACGATAACTCTAATAGTTCGGTTTCATGTGATGATATCATTTAAGTTTTCTTGCTCTTTTAGAATGTTTCTATATAAGGAAAAACCATAAAGAGTGCAACCCATACATATAAGGTCTACCGTTTTTACCAGTTGCACGGTCATATTTGGAATGCGGTTGATATGTTCCTTCCGCACTGTGCCTCGTATTGGTAGACCTGTTCCTTGCGTCCAATCTATGCATGTTGAGACTGTGGTGTTGCTGAGTAAGAAAAACGGGTGAAAAAAGCTAAAAATTGAGGGCTTTGACCGATTTGGTTCGGCTGAAGCCCTTTTCTTTTTATGCAACTAACTAATATAAAACCATCTTTACTAGCATGGGGAAATATATCAACCTAGTATAAAGAAACATATCGACTAAAAGTATATGTATCTGATATGTTTGGTTCTTAAATAGTTCCTTCACTAACTGAAATTTGGATTTATTTTTCACTTTTTCTCTTGGTCAACTGTGGTTTTGCTTATTGATGCTCACTGTAGATTCGTTCTCTCGGGACGTATCTACAAAGGCGCCAGGAAAAATTGGCAAAGGGGTATGAAGACCGCAATGACGTCAATTAATGAGCGCTCATTCTGACCGCAATGGCATTCGAATAGAAAAAATAGAAATCAGGCAGTTTTATTACCCACCAAATACTAATTTATGTTATGCTATTAATGGGTGATAAATATGATTGATTTGAAAGAAATATTTTTTGATTGCGTGAGCTGTTCGGACGAATATGAGTGGTTTGAATTCAAGTCAAACCATGTCTCACCGGATGATATCGGAACATATATTTCCGCATTGTCCAATAGTGCCGCCATGTTAGGCAGAGAAGATTCCTACGTGTTTTTCGGCGTGGACGACAAGACACATGAGATCAAAGGAACAACGTTCAATCAAAACGAATCCGTCAACGGAAACGAGCCACTTCAGCATTATCTTGCCAGACAACTTTCTCCAAGCGTTGCCTTCTATTTCGAGGAAATGAAAATAGAAGGCAAGAGAATCGTTGCCTTGGTGATTCCGGCGGCTCAAACGGTTCCTACCGGATATCAGGATATCCGGTATATCAGAATAGGATCAAGCAGAGAGAAGCTTTCCAAATATCCCCAAAGGGAAGCCAAGCTGTTCTCCGTTCTGACTTTTGGCATGCCTTCCATATTGACCATTGAATCCAAGAGACAGCAGCTTACATTTAACCAGCTGTTTGGATATTACGGCTCCAAGGGGCTGAAACTAAGGGATGAGACGTTTGAGGAGAATCTTGATCTTAGGAACAAAGATGGGAAATATAACCTCCTTGCCCAGCTTCTCTCCGACAATTCCCAAATACCGATCAGGGTGGCGATATTCACCGGCAAGACCAAGGCATCGAAACTTTATTCCGTCCGCGAATTCGGATATCAGTGCCTTCTCTATTCTCTGGATGAAGTTCTTAGATATGGAGACGTCATCAATATCTTCCAGGCCGATGAGAGGAATAGAATCGTCGAAAGGAAGGAAGTCAGACTTTTCAACATGGATGCCTTCCGTGAAGCAGTCATCAATGCCTTCCTTCATAATAAATGGGTAGACGGAAACGAACCAATGATCACGGTGTACTCCGATAGGATTGAGATACTTTCAAGAGGCGGACTTGCTCCTCTTCAGACTAAGGCGGGTTTCTTTCGCGGACATTCCGTTCCCGTAAATGAGAAACTATCTGAAATTTTCTTGCAACTGCATATCAGTGAAAAAACGGGAAGAGGAATTCCTGTTATTTCGTCTGAATATGGAGAAGGGGCATTTGATTTCTCCGACAACGACATCACCGTCACCATTCCATTCAACTTCATCAACGAGGTGGGTGATAAAGTGGGTGATAAAGTGGGTGATAAAGTGGGTGATAAATCCTTGAACGATTCCCAAACCAGAGTCCTGGCTGAGATAAGGAACAACCCAAATATTACTAAGCCGCAGCTGATGATTATCTGTCATTTAGGTAAAACTTCCATCGATAAGATCATCTCTGTTTTGAAGGAAAAAGGCTATATTGAGAGAATCGGATCTAATAAGTCGGGATATTGGAAGGCGAATTAAATGAAGTAAAGGGGCGGAGCGTTCCTCAAATGGTCTGGAGCTGGGGAGAAACAAGAAATGTCGTCTAGATTGCAGTTATCATTGCCACTTCAGACAAGAAACGCCATGAGATTGTCGGCGATAAGATCAGAGCTCTTTACGGTCATTCCGTCCCTAATAAAATCCAAAAAGAGAAGGCTACTCCACCTGATTTCTTATATCATGGCACGGCTCATAAATTTATGGATTCCATTATGAAAAGCGGGTTAATTCCTAAAGGCAGGCAATATGTTCATTTGTCTATGGACACAGAAACTGCTCTTATCATTGGCAAAAGAAGAGATGATAATCCTGTCTTGCTAGAAATTAACGCAAAACAGGCTTATGCAGATGGTGTTTCTTTCTATATCGGCAATGATAAGGTATGGCTTAGCGATAATATACCGTCGAAATATATCAAGATAAAATATTAATATCATCAAAATAGAAGCGTTCTTCTACTACCAAAGCTCAATTTTAATGATAATTTTGGTAGTAGAAGATGTTTTATGCTTTTTGAAATGGCAAAAATAATGGCAAAAATCCAGAAGAAGATGGCAAAAATATATATGATATGGCAAAATGGTTGCTAAAATGGCAAAAATCATGTAAAATATAGGCATTAAAAAGGAGCTGACACCCCTATGTATATTGAATCTGAGAATTTGGAGCTTAAGGAAAAATTTACTGACACTATAGTAAGAGATATCGTCGCTTTCTTGAATCACGAAGGCGGGGATATTTTGGTAGGAATAGGGGATAATGGCAATGTGATAGGCCTTAAGTGGGAGCAATTGGATGAAACGCAGAAAAAGATCTCGGATATCATCACGATGCAAATCGAGCCTATTCCAATAAACGATGTGTCAATGTCTGTTTTTATTGAAGATGGGAAAAATATATTGAAAGTCTCGGTGAAGCAAGGATTAAAACCTCTTTATTGTATCAAGAAATATGGGTTTTCATCAAAAGGATGCCTTATAAGAATAGGAACAACTTGCAAAGAAATGTCTCAGACTGAAATAGAATATCGCTACAAGCTGAACTTCATCGATGATGATTATATATTGGAAGCCCCTTCCCGTTTCGCTCCATTGTCATTTGATATGTTGAAAGTTTTGCTTGTAAGTAAAGGGTACCACATCAATGAAACAGCATTTACCAGCAACTTTAAATTACAAAGGAAAGACGGAACGTATAACTTAATGGCTGAGATATTGGCAGATAGAAATATGGTTCCCATGATATTTGTCAAATTCAAAGGAGATACAAAAGCTTCTATTTCGCAAAGAAGCGATTACGGAGGTCAAAGTATTATATTAGGCTTGCAAAGGCTGAAAGATAGGCTCATAGCCGAGAATATATGTGTAACGAATACGACTGTTAGGCCACGAGTAGATGAATACTTGTATGATATTGATGCGGTAAATGAGGCATTAGTTAATGCATTCGTGCATAACGATTGGACCATTTCAGAACCTTTGGTATCTTTCTATAACGACAGATTAGAGATTACTTCTCATGGCGGGATTCCAAAGGAAATAACGATCAAAGATTTCTTTAACGGTGTTAGCCATCCAAGGAACACAGTATTAATGAGAATATTTTTGAAGCTTGGAATCGTCGAACACACAGGTCACGGAATTCCTAGAATCATTGAAAAATATGGGAAAGATGTTTTTGATATCCATGATACTTATGTAAATGTGGTCATTCCTTTTAACAAGCAAGTAATGGCAAAAATGTATTTTGGCAAAAATAATGGCAAAAATCCAGAAGAAGATGGCAAAAATGATGGCAAAAATCCAATGGATGACAATCTGACCGACAATGAAAAGAGGATTTTGTTAGAGCTTATAAACAATCCAAATGTTGCTTATGACGCTCTGGTCGTCGATCTTAACATCTCTAGAAGGACTGTTTCTAGGGTGTTTGCATCTCTTGAAGAAAAAGGCTACATAGAAAGAGTAGGTACAAATAAGAAAGGCTATTGGAAAGTTATTAGATAAGGTTTTGGAAGGCGTCAAAAATGGAAAGGAGAGCAACGATGAGCGAAGAGAAAGAAAATGATGAAGAGATAGAGCTTGTGACTCGCCTTTTCGCAAATGATTTGAAGGAATAGGTGAAAAAGCCCTTGTTCATGAGCTTTTATTGAAATCCGTCGTTTCCTCGTTTTTTACATTTTCGGAGTAGACTGCAACTACACAGATGTTCACTATCAAAACAAAGGCCTTGATTATTTGAATATTTACAATATTCATAAATGCTAATTATGTAAGCGATTAAATTAAAAGTTGTAATTAAATATAATGTTGGATTATAATGGTGTCACCATTTAAAAATAGAGAGAAGGAATTTATGGAAAAAGAATCTTATTTTGATGGTGGCCTTTTACAACTTATCGGTTGGAATATTCTTGGAGTGCTTATTACACTTATCACTCTTGGAATTTGCTATCCTTGGGCAAAATGTATGATAGTCAACTGGGAAACTAAGCACACAGTAATTGAAGGCAAAAGACTTCGTTTTGATGGACATGGCATACAATTATTTGGAAACTGGATCAAATGGTTGTTGCTCAGCATTATTACAATAGGCATTTACTCTTTTTGGATACCAATCAAAATGAAAAAATGGGTCACAAAACACACTTTCTTTGTAGAATAAAATAATCTTTATTTTCAAACGTAAGCCAAGCTCCTTATTAAAAGACACTGTTATAAATTACTTAGAGCTAATCGTAATAGGATCTCAAATCATAAACGAGGAAAGGTCTTCTGTAACATCTAATATGGATGAACACTGATAGCGTAAAAGTACTGTTCTGTAACATGTAATGGGGGGGTAAACAAACGGGCACTAATTGGTGTCCGTTTTTTATGTCTTTTTGTGTCATCTCATGAGCAAGAATCTTTACCTAAATCTACTAAAACTATGATAGCCATAGGTCAGATCAATCATTGTTTGTGCAACATCATTAACAGTTTCCATCTTTGCGTTTGTTAAAAGATAATCAAATTTATTTTTTGCTATTCATTTGGCAATTTCAAATTTCCATTTTTATATGTATGAGCAACTAAAGTTATAATTTTGTCATTACAACTCTTTAATTTTTGGAATACTTAATTTCTTTTTAGTTCTCAGGATTCATATAGAAAGCTTTCATGAGATTAAGCATAGTCTTAAGTCCGGTCAAAGTTCTCTGGAATCATTCCGAAGGCAAGTAAAAATGAGTCAGAATTCATATGGTCTCTTTTATTTATTTTAAGTTTCGATGCGATGTTTTTCCTTGTTTAATTGGGATTGTCTTTTAGAGCGTCAAGCACTTTATAGTCGTTGGATATAAGCTTTTTCATTGAATTTAAAGTGACATTATTAGCGACATTTAAGTGACATCATTCCTATAGAAAACAAACGAGAACCCATTCTTTTAATTTGAAAGCAAAAAATCCTGCAGTTTTATGATGTGGATCACGTTGTGCTCGAGGGGAATGCTCCCTGTTTCGTTCATCGTTATGATCATGAGCTTATATTTCCCAGGATTTGTCGCGTCTAGTTTTTTTAATTGCCCAACTTCTCGGTTGGTGGTTTCCGCGTTCGCCATGGAATAACAAGCTTGAACTGCAATATTCTCTTCATCAACAAAGAAATCGATATCAATCTTGGTTTTACTGCTTTTCAAATAATAGAGTTTATCTTGATATTTTTGTTTTAACGAGACTGCAACCAAATTTTCAAAGAGGGAGGTGTCGTCTTGAGCTAAGAATAAGTTCAAGATGCCATTGTCGGAAAAATAGAATTTTGAATTGCTCTCTTTGTCAACAAATGCGGCGTAGTAGTTTTTTAGAGTAAACAGTAAAAAACTCTGATTGGCATAAAAGCAATAATCAATGATCGTGTCTTTTGAGAGGGAGAAGCCAATGGTTTTCAAAGCATGGTAAAGATTGGTATAGGAAACGTCTTGGGAGATGGTGCCTGCAATCTTTTTTATTAAGACCCTCATGCCGTTTTCGCTGCGTATCGCGTTACGGGTGATAATGTCGCCCAACAAAATTTTTTCATAAATGTTGGAGACGTATTCACGTTTGTCAATGGAAGCAAGTGACTCGGGGAATCCTCCAAATCGATAAAATTCACGAAGGGCATTTGCGATTTCAGCGCGGTCAAAAACGGAAAAAGCGGAGCTTGCTTCCAATGATTTTGCTCTGAGGAACTCTTTAAAGGAATAAGGGTGGATGATTTTCGTTAGATATCGTCCGCCTAATTTTGCAGATACTTCGTGAGAGAGCATTTTTGCGTTGCTTCCCGTGATGTCGACTTTCTCCTTGGCGTTAGCCATTCGGATAGCAAATTTCTCCCAGCCATCGATATTTTGAATCTCGTCGAAGTAGAAGTAATGTTTTTGACTTGTGATTTCTTCAGCGGTAAGCAAAATGTCTTCAAAATCGCTTGTTTGAAAGCAAAGCAAACGTTCGTCATCAAAATTGATGTATATAATTTGCTTCCAATCCACTCCGCTCGAAACGAGATCTTGAACTCGTTTGTATAGAAGCGTTGATTTACCAGAACGCCTTAGACCGATAAGAACGTAGTTGGCATTTTTATCAAAAACGTAATCACGACTTACGATTTGAGATTTCTTGATAACTTCATGTTGATCAAAGATGATTTGCTTGAGCGTTTCGTGATCCATGGTTCTCTCCTTTTGTCGATTATATTCTACAATAATAATTAATAAATGTCGATTATATTCTACAAAAAGTGATGAGAATGTCAGATAGCAACGTCTAAAAGCCTCAATCGAAGCGACACAAGTCGATGTAGATATTTTCAAGGACAAGCTTGTCATTACCTCTTCAGGCGGGTGGCTCTTTCCGAAAAAGCCCGATGAATACAACCTAGATTCGATACCATCTATTAGGAGGAATAAGACTATATGCCGCTGCTTCGAGATGGTTGGTTTAATGGAAAGGAGCGGAAGCGGCCTTAAGAAGATATACAACGTATACAAAAAGCTGAAGTTCAAAGAACCTCAGCTGAATGATCAACACGATTGTTTCCTGATTACCCTATACGATATGCTTGGTGAAAAGAATAATAGTGTGATAATCAATGGTAAGTATGATGAAGCGATATTGGCCTTCTATAATGGTGTTTCCCACAGGATTCTAAGTCATGCACGTCTACCTGTTCCGCCACGAAGGCATTCGGCTTATTTTTCTTTGTCCAATTTGTCGAGAAATTCTCTTGTTTCTTTGATGAATCGGTCAACGTTTGAATTATCTTCCCATTTCTTCTTCGCCGCCTCGTAATCGTCCATTGGGGTAGGGGAGAGAAGAGCATCGAGTTGCTTCTTTCTTGCTTCCTCCTCGAGTCTCATCTCTTCGTCCGTGAGATACCAGCTCCACCATTCAAAGAAATCGTCGTCCATTTTTCGTCTACCTTCCTTTCTGCGTTTTTATTGTATCACCGTTTTTCCTTAAAATTACTGTTTCTGATTTTTTGCGTTTTCAGGATACAATACAGCATTATAAAATCAGAAAAATAAGAATGACAAGAAAAAATCATTGCTCTTTTTATAAGAATTTAGAAAAGAGCTTATCCGAGAATCAATAAAGCTTTCTTTTGGAAATGAAGCAGTATATTCATTGTTGGCTGTTAAAGCGAAAAGATGCTTATTGATGATTATAAAATCTATTCGTCTTCCATATCTTCTTCGATATCACATTTTGGAATTGTGATTTCATCAATATATTTCCCGATTGTGTTTTTTATGAATTGTTCTGTTTTATCCTTTTCAGAGCGTACTAAATAGGTTAAATAACGATAAACCAGGAACAATGGATTTTCCTTGTCTGAAAGGAGAGTCTCATATTCGAAAACGTTATTGATTGAATTCTCAAGCAAATCTTGAATCTTTTCTTCATCTTCGGGGTTGTTATTGAACAACATATCAAGGACACTTTTATCCGTCTTTAAAAATGTCGGGCGACTATCAAATTCATCATTGGTATAGTAGATGATATTTCCTTTTTCGTCTTCCACCTTCAATTCTCCGATTACCGTGCCGAAATCAATATCATCTCCGGCTTTGTATTTCGCATCGATGATTTTCAAGTGACTCATTTCTTTTCACCTTGTTATTGAAAATGACATATTTATATTAAATTATATTTTTCTATGAATCAATTGCAAAGCGATTATTGGTTTAGATGGATAACATCTATCCACCAACACTATCTATGTGTGTCATTATTGCCAGTTGCACAGTCATGTTTGGAATGCAATAGACCTGTTCCTTCCGCACTGTGCCTCGTATTGGTAGACCTATTCCTTGCGTCCAATCTATTCATGTTGAAATGGTGGTGTTGCTACAACGCAAAATGAGCCGAAATTAGAGAAAATACTTGAATTTGAGTACTTTTATAAGCATTTCAGCTTCGAAAGGAACGAAGAATGATATCTAGAGAAGAAATTGGGCAAACCTACTCAATTGAGATATTTGTCTATCCCGGTTGAGTTAATACGTTCGACCACCCATAGAAATTAAGCCAAAAGAGGCAATGAACGCATATAGACTATGCGGTGCTCCAGCCTCGATTGGCTTTTTTTTAAACGTTGCAAAATGTGATACGAGATGAGTCGACAATCATAGGAAGAATAGTAATAAAAAAAGCCGAGGCTGAATTGAGACTATGTTAGGAAAGTGTTATATTCAAAAAGAAACAACATATTTACTTGCGTACTAAGAAAATTCAAATATGTGTTAGAAAGAGTAATTTTATGGAAAATAAATTGGTTTCGTTAACTCAACTCACAAATTTAAAAAACGATTCCGAAATATCTAAAGATTTTGTGTGTTATTATGCCGGTTTAGCTTCTACGCGTGAATATAAGCATCAAGAAATTCTGGATTTAGATGAATTATTGAAAAATCTTAATTTGTCATCCAACGATTCTTCTGGTTTTATTTTTGGATATTTAGTTCCTCAATTAAACAAAGAGTTCGATTTAATAAAGATAACAAAGGATTATATATTAAACATTGAATTAAAAAGCCAAGAAAAGGATAAAAAATGTCTCGCAAAGCAATTAATTCAAAACGCCCATTATTTGAAATTGTTAGAAAGGCAAATTTATTGCTTTACATTCGTTTCATCTGATAAAAAGTTATACAAATTAGTGAATAACGATGAACTTCAAGATGCCGAATTTGAAGAATTAGAAGCGCTTTGCTCTAACGAATGTGTTAGTGGGGTCGATTTAGATGAAGTCTTTGCTCCTAAAAACATTCTCGTTTCGCCATTAAATAATACTCAAAGATTTTTGAATGGCGATTATTTGTTGACTGAAAACCAAGAAAACATAAAGAAAAAGATTTTGAAAAAACTTGATTTCTTAGAAACTGGTTATTTTTTTGGATTAACCGGGGGTCCTGGCACAGGGAAGACGTTACTTCTTTATGATGTTGCAAAGCAGCTTTCTCTTGATAAAAAAGTATTGATGATTCATAGTGGCCTTCTTTGTAATGGTCATATTATTTTGCAAAACAAAATCAATAATTTGAAAATCAGCAATGCCAAAGCATTGCGATGGCGGGAAATCAATAATGTTGATTATGTACTTGTTGATGAGGCACAAAGGCTTTACGAATCTGCATTAGATAAAATAGAAAAATGGGTAATAAAAGCCAAAACTATTTGTGTCTTCTCTTATGATCCGAATCAAAGAGTTTCTTATAGTGAAAATAGCAGGAAAACCGTTGATAGAATTAACTCCCTTTGTGGCGAAAATAAAGAAAAATTAACAACAAAAATAAGAACCAATAAAGAGATGGCTCAATTTATCAATTGCTTGACCAATTTGAAAAATTATAAGTCAAATTATCGTTTCAGTCATGTCAAGATTTTTTATGAGCCGGATAAAGCAAAAGCGATGGAATTGGCTAAGCATTTAGCCGATGAAGAATATCAATATATTTCAATTACTCCATCCTTTTACGATCATTCTCTGGACTATCAAAATGGAAAAGAAAATACCCATACTGTGATTGGACAAGAATTCGACAAAGTGTGCATGATAATGGATTCCAATTTCTATTATAAAGACGGTAAATTAGAAGCAAGACAACATCCAAATCCAGATTATATTTTTACTAAGCTGCTCAACCAAGGCATCACACGTGCAAGAAGTGATCTTGCGCTTATTATTACCGACAAAAAGCTTTTACAAAATATTTTGCTTCTGTTTAAAAACAAATAAAATATACTGGCTGGATTTAAGACTTTGTTAGGAAAGTGCTATACTTATATTGTTGAAACTAAAAGGATATAGACTATGGATTACGATTATCGGAAGATGATTGTTTTGCTAAGAAACAAACTCATCTTGTCTCAAGAAGACTTTGCAAAACTTTTAGGCGTGTCTTTTGCCTCAGTGAACAGATGGGAAAGAGGACATCACGAACCTACTATCAAAGTTAAAAGGAAGATAGTTGAACTTTGTGAAAAACAAGGAATTCAACTAATGATGAAAGGGGAGAAATAGAATGGCGTCAATTTTTTCTAAAAAAGAGATGTCAGAAGAAGACATCAAGTTAAATTTTATAACGCCTAGCATTATAAAGGATGGCTCTGGTTGGAAAGATAAAATCACGATGGAAACCAAAGTCAAATTTACTGATGGGAAAATTAATCTTCAAGGTAACGTTACATCTAGACAGGCTCCTAAGAAAGCCGATTATATACTTTATATAAATCCTAATAATCCTATTGCAATCGTTGAAGCCAAGGACAACAAACACTCAGTCTCTTTCGGACTTCAACAGGCAATGGAATATGCAAAGATGCTCGATATTCCTTTTGCCTTTTCGTCAAATGGAGATGGTTTTTGTGAGCATGATTTCTTAACTGGTTCTGAAAGGGAATTTGGAATGGATGAATTTCCAGCCTTTGAAGAACTTGTAAATCGATTCAAAAAAGAAACTAATGGTGGTAAAGGGTTGAGCGACACGGAAGAGAAACTGATTCATCAGCCATATTATTCTTCCCAAAACACCTACCTACCTCGTTATTATCAAAGAATTGCTGTAAATAAAACTTTGGATGCTATAGCAAAAGGGCAAAATAGACTTCTTTTAGTAATGGCGACCGGTACTGGAAAAACGTATACTGCTTTTCAACTTTGCTATAGACTTCTTAAAAGTGGATTGAAAAAGAAGATTTTGTATTTGGCTGATAGAAATATTTTGGTAGATCAATCCATCCAACAGGATTTTTCCCCTTTGGAAAAGGTCATACATAAGATTAATTTCTCTAAAGATAGCAAAGACACTATCTCATCATATGAAGTTTATTTTTCTTTGTATCAACAGTTATCCGACAAAGATGATGACGAACAAGAAAACGATGAAACAGTGTCTAGGCTTGCGTCCTTATTTTCGCCTGATTTCTTTGATTTCATTGTTGTTGATGAATGCCATAGGGGATCTGCTAAAAAAGACAGCAGCTGGAGAAAAATACTAGATTATTTCAGTTTTGCAACGCAATTGGGTATGACTGCCACTCCAAAGGAGACTAAATACATTTCTAACATTGACTATTTTGGAGAGCCTATTTACACCTATAGCCTAAGAGAAGGGATTGAGGATGGTTTTTTAGCACCATTCAGGGTTATATCTATACAAACTGATATCAGCGACGGGTGGAGACCATATTTAGGTCAAACTGATTATTATGGAAATCTTATAGAAGACCGCATTTATAACAATTGTGATTATGATTACAAGATTATTTTGGAAGATAGAATTTATCAAGTGGCTTCTGAGATAACGGAGTATTTAAAGCAAACGAACCGAATGCAGAAGACCATCGTTTTTTGTGCTACCGAAGATGCAGCAGAAAGAATGAGATAAGCTTTAGTCAAATTGAATAAAGACATGGTTAAAGAAAACCCCGATTATGTCGTCAGGATAACTGGAAGTGACGAATATGGGAAAAGCAAATTGAGTTACTTCATTTCGGTTGCTTCTCCTTATCCTGTAATTGCAACAACTTCAAAACTGCTTTCCACTGGAGCAGATTGCAAAATGACAAAATTAATCGTAATTGATCAAATGATTAATTCAATGACCGAGTTTAAACAAATAATTGGTAGAGGAACACGAATTAGGGAAAAAGATGGAAAAACTTATTTCACCATCATGGACTTTAGAGGGGTGACACGTTTGTTCGCGGATCCTGATTGGGATGGTCCTATACAAATGGCTAATGACTATAAACCGAAGGAGGTTAGAAAAATCAAAGTTCCTCCATTAACCCCACCAACCAGGGAGGATAAACCTTTTGTTACCTCAGATGGCTGCAAAGTAACGATTACGAATAAAATCGTCTCCGTATACGATACAAATGGTAAATTGCTAAGACATGAAAACATTATCGATTACACCAAAATGAATGTTTTGAATGAGTATGCATCCCTAGAAGACTTCATTAACAAGTGGTCGTTAGAAACCAAAAAAGCGACTATTAAAGAACTTCTTTATGAACAAGGAATCGACTTGGATGAGATGAAGAAAGATCAAGGCATGGATGATGTTGATGATTTTGATTTTATCTGTCACGTTGCATATGATCAGAAACCACTTACCAGGGAAGAACGGGCAAAGAAAGTTAGGGCGACCGATTTCTTCAGTAAATATTCAGGTGCTGCCAAGCAGGTCCTTGAAATACTTTTGGATAAATACAAGAATTCTGGAATTTATGAAATTGAAAGTACTGATGTCTTGAAACTCGATCCTCTAAAACAATTTGGAACACCTTCTAAGATCGTTGGACTGTTTGGCGGGAAGAATGAATACTTTGCTGCGATTCATGCGTTAGAAAATCAAATATACAGAAGCATAGGAGCATAAAATAAATGGAAAACGTATCAGGCTTTGTCAAAAGAATTAGAGATATAATGCGAAACGATCCTGGCATCAATGGCGATGCACAGAGAATTGAACAAATCGTATGGATGCTGTTTTTGAAGGTATATGACACCAAAGAAAAGGATTGGGAAATTGATGATGACAACTATGCATCAATCATTCCTGATGAGTGTAAGTGGGGTAATTGGGCTCATAGCGATGATCCTAAAAATGCTTTAACGGGAGATAAGTTATTGGATTTCGTCAATAACAAGCTTTTTCCTACTTTGAAGCAATTAAACGTTACTCCAGAGACGCCAATTAAAAAATCTATCGTAAAAACGATGTTCGAAGATGCCAATCAATATATGAAGGACGGCGTTATCCTAAGGCAGGTTATTAACGTCATCGATGGACTGGATTTATCTGATTACCACGAAATCCACGCTTTTGGTGATATCTATGAATCAATATTAAAAGAACTACAAAGCGCTGGCAGTGCGGGTGAATTTTATACTCCACGTGCTGTGACTGATTTCATGGCAATGATGATAAATCCGCAAATTGGAGAGAAAATGGCCGACTTAGCTTGCGGTACTGGAGGCTTTATTATTAGTTGGTTGAAAGAACTTGAAAAGAAAGTCAAAACCACAGAAGACCAGAAAGAATTTGATAATTCGATTTATGGCATAGAAAAAAAGCAGTTTCCTTACATGCTTTGCATAACCAACATGCTTTTGCATGGTGTTGATAATCCAGAAATATATCACTCGAATTCATTGTTAAATGTCTTAGACTATACGGAAAGCGACAAATTTGACGTTATTCTCATGAATCCGCCTTATGGTGGTAGCGAGAAGAGTGATGTAAAGAATCATTTTCCTGCTGATTTGGCGAGTTCTGAGACTGCCGACTTATTCATGGCGGTAATCATGTTCAGATTGAAGAAAAATGGAAGAGCTGCCGTAATATTGCCAGATGGGTTTTTGTTTGGGCAGGATAATGCGAAGATTGCTTTGAAAAAGAAACTTTTAAATGAGTTTAATTTACATACGATTGTAAGACTTCCAGGTAGCGTTTTTGCACCATATACGTCCATTACCACAAACATTCTTTTCTTCGATAATACTCACAAGACCGATAATCTTTGGATTTATAGACTCGATATGCCTGAGGGCTATAAGCATTTCAGCAAAACCAAGCCAATGAAACTAGAACATTTCAATCCAATTGTTGAGTGGTGGAATGATCGAAAGGAAATTACATTAGACGATTCGCCGAAGGCAAAGAAATTCACTAGAGCAGAGATTGAAACCTTGAATTACAACCTCGATCAATGCGGATTCCCACATGAAGAAGAAGAGATATTGGAACCTAAAGATCTCATCAACGAGTTTAGGGAAAGACGAGCATCCTATAATGCTGAGATGGAGAAAACACTGGACAAGATATTGGAGCTCTTAGATGAAGACAATTAAAAATTTAACTGCCGATCAACTTCGAAAGTCCATTCTTCAATTAGCCATAGAAGGAAAATTAGTAAAACAAGATCCTAATGATGAGCCTGCCAGTGAACTCGTCAAAAAAATAATGGCTGAGAAAAAGAAATTGATTCAAGAAGGCAAAATTAAAAAAGATAAGAATGAATCTTATATCTATAAAGGTGACGATAATTTCTATTATGAGAAGATAGGCAAGAATGCACCTGTAAAGCTTGAAGATTTACCTTTTGACATACCTAATTCGTGGACTTGGGTAAGATTGAAAAATATATCTACTCTAAGCGGTGGTTATGCATTTAAAAGTGATAAATTTTCTAATATTGGAATAAAAGTGATACGGATTTCAGACTTTGATGAAGGCGGAATAAAAAATAAAGACATTAAACGTTATCCGTATTCACTAGATTTAGAACCGTACCGTATATTTATAAATGATATCTTATTATGCATGACCGGTGGAACTGTTGGGAAAAGTGCGTATATAAAAATTTTAGATGGAGATTGTTTTATAAATCAACGTGTAGCATTGATAAGAATTAGGAATATTAACACTAATTATTTCTATTTCGTATTAACATCTTCTTATATTTCAAACGTGGTTAATGCCAGCAAAACAAGCACTAATGACAATATATCAATGAAATTAATTGAAGAATTTTTAATACCCATTCCTCCTCTTGACGAGCAAATAAGAATAGTTAATAAAATAAACTCTTGCGAACTATTGATTGAACAATATTCTGCAGCTGAAGAGAAACTTTCTAAACTTGAACAGGAATTTCCTGAAAAGCTAAAGAAATCCATCCTTCAATATGCAATTGAAGGGAAACTCGTAAAACAAGATCCTAATGATGAACCTGCTTCAGTTCTTTTGAAACGCATTAAAGCTGAGAAAGAAAGACTTATCAAAGAAGGCAAAATAAAGCGTGATAAGAACGAATCTTACATCTATCAAGGTGATGATAAAAACTATTATGAGAACTTGCCTGAATCCTATGTTGTTACATATCTTTCTTCGGCGGGCAATTGGCGTTCAGGTGCTACCCCTCAAAGAGGTAATAACGAATATTATGGAGGAGATATTGCTTGGATAAAAACTGGCGAACTGAACAACGCAACTATATATGATTCTGTTGAAAAAGTGACTCGAGCAGCTTTATCAAAGTGTTCGTTACCTATAAATGATATTGGAAATGTATTAATTGCAATGTATGGCGCAACCATTGGGAAAATTGCAATAGCAGGCATTCCTTTGACAACAAACCAAGCCTGTTGTGGATGCAAACCTTTCTCAGGAATTAATAATAAGTATTTGTTTTATTATTTAATGGCTAATAAACAACGTTTTATTGATTCCGCAGAAGGAGGAGCGCAACCAAATATATCGAGAGAAAAAATAATTGCTTATCCTTTTGTCTTGCCGCCATACAATGAGCAAATTCGTATTTCAAAAAAGCTCGAATTTATACTAGGCCAAATACCTTGTTGATAGCATCAACAATTTTTAATTGTTCTTTATAAGGTGGAAGAGGCACGATTAAAGATTTTAAACGATTAGCTGATAACCCTTGTAATCCGATTCCTCTGCCTTCAATTGAATTTGAATTTTTGTACAAGAAAAATATTAGATAATAGAAATTTACACTGATATCAATAAGCGGCCTTAATCGATGAATGTGATTTTGAATTCTAATATCGTAATCATAATTCCAAATTGCAGCACGACCAATATCGCCGCCTTCTAATACCAATAGATCTCCTTTTGTCGCAGAGCATTTTTCGATTTCGTTGTCTTTGTAATACATAGTCTTCAAATTTTCTAGGATAAAACTGTTCCAATACACATTTGAAGTCGTTATATAAGGGTATTTCTTTCCTTCCATATCCGATGAATTAAGTGCTTTACCGGCAGAGTGCATGAAAATGTCTTTTATTTGAACCCATTTCCAACGTTCTGGAATGTTAAATGGCTCATCAATTTTATGAGATGTCAAACCAATCTTCTCATAATAGTTTTTATTGCTCCTACTTTTCTCATAAAAAGCGAGCAACTATCGATATTTTCTATAATTTTATTGTCGTATAGGAGGATAAAATTATGACAAATTTCAAAAAGTTTTTAATTACGAAAAATTTAGCCAAAAACACAGTGAATGCATATGTTCACACAATCGTTTCTTTCAAAAAAGATAGAAGAAGGCTAGATAAAAACTCTTTGTTAACGTGGAAGGCAGAAATGATTGAGATCTATAAAGGGAAAACTGTTAATCAAAAAATTCAGGCAATGAATAATTACTTAGATTTTATTGGCAAATCAGAACTAAAACTCAAGGCAATCAAAATACAGCAAAAGACATACGTTGAGAACGTCATTAGTGATGCTGATTATTCATTTTTGAAAAAACAATTAAGAAAGGAGGATAATCTTCAATGGTATTTCATAGTTCGTTTTTTAGGAGCGACTGGAGCTAGAATTAGCGAGTTGATTAAAACAAAGGTTGAACACGTCAAAAATGGATATATCGATCTTTATACAAAAGGGGGCAAGATACGAAGAATTTATATCCCGTCAGCACTGCAAAAAGAACTTTTGCCATGGCTTGAAAGCAATTTGAAAATAACCACAGGGTATGTTTTTCTAAATAGATTCGGTCAAGGTATTTCAACAAGAGGTATAGCTCATCAACTAAAAAAATTCGCGAAAAAATTTGGAATTAATACCAAGGTAGTATACCCGCATTCTTTTAGGCATCGCTTCGCCAAAAATTTCTTAGAGAAATATAATGATATCGCGTTGTTGGCAGATTTGATGGGTCATGAATCAATTGAAACAACAAGAATCTATTTAAGAAAAACGGCTTCTGAACAACAAGAAATCGTCAATAAAATCGTTACTTGGTAGAATCCAATTGTATTCATAAAAACTATTATGAGAAGATATTTTATGATTTGCCTAATGGCTGGTTAAAAATGAATCTAGCGGAAGTGTTACTGCCTATGCAATCGATTAAGCCGAATGATGATTTCCAATATATCGATATCGCTGCAATTGATAATGTTAAGCACTCAATTATTCATCCCAAATTAGTAAAACTTGAAAACGCTCCAAGTCGAGCCACTAGAAAGCTCGATTCAGGAGATGTCCTGTTTTCTCTAGTTCGTCCCTATTTGGAAAATATAGCAATTATTTATTCTGGCTATAAGAAATGTATCGCATCTACCGGTTTTTACGTTTGTCGTCCTAGATCTTGTATTAGAACGGAATTCCTGTATTATTTTTTGTTAACGCCTTATCTAATCAATGGCATAATGAAGTTCATTAAGGGTGACAATTCTCCTTCAATTAAAAACTATGTATTAGAGAGCATAATAATCGGTCTTCCGCCATTGAGTGAGCAAGATAAAATAATTTCCAAAATTAAGACTCTATTAGCGCAAATAAACTAGAAATTTTGCTGGAAATCCTTTTTTGCTCTTTTAGCGGTGGAATTGGTAAAGGATAAGCCATTATTGTTTTCGAATATAATTCCATTTGGTTAGTGCTTCCTTCACATCTTTGCTCTACATGATCGAATATTAGAGGGCTTTTTAGATAATAATATACATATTGTTGTGCCATGAATTTTGAGAGTCTTATCGTTGTGACGTGAGAATCTGTTACGATAATTTTATATTTTTCGAATAGACTTTTGGGAATCAATGCAACTCGTCCCACAGTTCCGCCGCCAGTTGAATTCACGATGATATCGTTAACTTTAATAATTTTGTCATCACCATATTTCGAAATAGTGGCTGGATTGATAAAAAGTGCTTTATTCAAAGACAAAACACCATTTTTTTGGTTGCATTTTTGAGCAATAACCGGTATTTCTTTTTTGTCAGAATAAATAGGCGTTTTTCCTCTACGAATAAAATCGCAAACATTTATTAAAGAATTACACACCCAATTATTTGGTGTTTTGAAGTCACGATAATAAGATAGCAAGTTCTCATAATAGTTTTTATCGTCACCTTGATAGATGTACGATTCGTTCTTATCGCGCTTGATTTTACCTTCCTTGATGAGCCTTTCCTTCTCGGATTTTATACGTTCCAAAAGGACCGAGGCTGGCTCATCGTTTGGATCCTGCTTCACGAGTTTCCCCTCAATCGCATACTGGAGAATCGATTTTTTAAGCTTCTCGGGGAACTCGGCTTCAAGCGCTGACAGCTTCTTCTCAACCAAATCGTACTTTTCAAGCAGAGGCTCGATAAAACCAATTTTATCTACGATTCGTACTTGCTCAGTTAATGGTGCCAAGGGGTAATATAATTGAAGAAGTTTCTCTTTATTCATGTTATAAAATGCTTGACCAGATTTCTTAGTTATTTTTTTCATCAACGACTGATATAAACTACTTGAAATAAAATTGCTAATCACGAGTGATAAAGTAGTATTGTTAATATATGGCCTAAATATATAGACAAAACCACCGGCCGTCACTGAATTTAAATTCTTATCGATAACAGCTATTTTTCCAATATTTTCTAAACTGGTTACGGCAGGGGTAATCAAATCGTTTTTTTTGAGCAAAATATTTTCTGATACCAATTCTGAAGGAATATATAAATCATCTTGTTTTAGTAAGTATCTAAAAGGAAGAATATTACCACCTCTTAAAACTCTAATATAATTGTCTTTAGATTCGTTGGTTGATTGCTCTTTTTTAAAAGATGCTCCCGTTTGAATTGAAATTAAATCTTTTAATCTAATCCACGTCCAATTATCAGGTATGTCAAAAGGCAAATCCTCCAGCTTTACAGGTGTGTTATTGCCTATCTTCTCATAATAGAAATTATTGAAACTTTATACAGATGTCAACAAATAGGTGGAAGCAAACTGATTTAGAGTATCTAATGGAAATAATTATAAAAGAAATTAATTGATGTATTTACAAAAGGACAGGCAGGAACATAGAGGAATCAAATAACTTATAAATTCAAATACATAACACCTAAAGGAATAGACGATATCATTATAAAGGCTGATGATGAATGCTTGACAGAATTGTTGTTTTTAGGCTCAAGAAAAGAATCTATAGATTCCAAACAATATACTCAAGAAAAGGCTCCTGTTATGGAAGATACCATAAGATGGCTAGATATTTATTTCAGTGGAAGACATTCCGGATTTTACCCCGAAGTATAGAGTAGATGGAATGACTTTTTTTAGAAAAAAAGTATTTGATAAGCAATTTTTAAAATATAAAAATCTATATTTTTTAAAAGAAAACTTGTTTTTATTTTTTTGATTCCATCTATTACCTTTTTTAAAACCTATTCTATAAATCTAGTTTGAAATTTATTCACTTCAATCAACTCCGAAGAAATTGCAAATGAAACTGTCAGATAATTGATCGATATCTACAATATTTAATTTAAGTAATTGTTTTGGTAAATAACCTCTAGTAAAATATTTAATAATAAGATTGGAGGCTATTAATAACATGTTCAAAAAGATACTATCAATGATTGCCTGTGCCGTAACTTTGGGTGTCACTTGTTTTGGCTTAGTTAGCTGTGGCGACAATGAAGAAGAGACAACAAGCCAAGAAGTACATGATTCTACTAAATGGTTTACCGATGAAGAACTATCTAAAGTAGGGCTAGAGGGATTAACTGCCCCAACAGGTTTAACAGGAGAAATGAGTTCAGATATCAACTGGTTTAATAATGGTTATTCATTTACGCAACCTTGCCCCGATAAAGATACATTTGAATTGAATGCCGGGACATATTTCTCATATTTCAAAACCAATTATGATGGCAAGTTTGGAAAACCAAGAATCGAAATACTAGGCACAAATACAAATGAAACCTGGTATGTTATAGAGCAAAAATATTCAATGTCTGAATATTATAGCGATAACCCAAGCGATCTTTATGACTTCTATTATGTAAAAAACACTGATTTAGATAATGGCTATTTTGTAAAAGGATCAGTTTGGAGTTTTGATATTCGTTATGAATTCGATACAAATTCTAACGAATATTTATTCAAGATGTTTATAGAAAGTGCTGACACCAACCATAGTGGGACTTTCAAAAACTATTATAGGATTAAATAAGGTTTGCAAAATTCTATTGTTAGATGACATAGTTATTGTAACAAAATAGAATTGTTTATCCATTTTCTTATCTTTTCTCTTTTCCCCGTTTGCACTAGTCAATGAAAAATAGACAGTGTTCTTTTGAATATTATTTCATTTTGTCTTGCTTAGAGACACTTCTTAAGGCAGGCGTAAGCACTCACTCGGCGGAAAAGGCTGTCATTACAGAGTCAAAGTAGAGATAGGATTCTTATGGAGCAGTTATAATATGTACGATTATGGAGGCTATTGATAATGTGGTATCACATAGGAATTATATGTATATCATCAATTCTAATTTTATTTTTTATTGCATTTATTTTATTATTCAACAAAACCATTAGGATTAATAAGATAGAGGATGCTTTTTTAAAAAAGACTAATATTTGCATATTATTTTTAAATATCTTTTCAATAATTACTTCAATTCTTGTTTTTTTCTTCTACTACAAGTCAGAGAGCAAAGATTTTTTCGAGTCAAACCCATCTTTATCATTAGTTCAAGTCATTCTCATTCTAGTTTGTCCTATCCTAATCGTATTTTACTTCAATAAAGTTTTAACTAGAAACGATAATACACTTATATGTGTCGATAATCTTTCAATAAGAACTATTCTAGACTTTAATTTAATACTATATTCTGTTTTTTCATTCTTCTTTTTAGGGTCTTTGATTAATGAAATCTTATATTTTATTTTAGCTTAGCAAAGGATTGAAAACATGATCAATCACATTATTTTATGGCTTTTAGGAATGCTCAATCTCATCTATTCGATTGTTATACTCTTAAACAATAAGAACATCTATTATAAGTATATAGATGATAAAGATAAGTTTTATTCTAGTTTTGAAATTAGAACAATGCTTTGCTCTATTTTCCCAATTATTTCAGCAGTTTTACTTTTTGTTATTTATTCAAATATGAATCAATTCATTGAAAAGCCTATCGGCTTTTCTTTTATGCCCTTAATGATTCTCTTCATCTCATATTGCTATACTAGCATTAAAATTACAATAAAAATATCAGACTATAGAAGAGTGAAATTTCCTAACGATGATAGCATTCATTCATTTATCAAGTATTCGTCGATAAATGTTAATTTTTCTTTAACCTTACCAGTATTGCCTTTAGGATTTGCTATAGCAGACTTGATAAGTGGATTTGCATCAAATTTCATATTAATGGAGTAATACATGTGTGAAATCACATGTATCTTTTATTATTAGGCAAATTTTTCATTATATACTCCTTTAAAAAGTGATATCCAAAATTAGAATATCACTAAAAAAATATTCGCCTAGAACTATTTCTTGTCCTTTCCTTTGATTATATTCTTCACCTTGACTCCAAAAGTCATTCCCTGGAAAACTAAATACAAGAAATTACCTACCGCTATCGGAGCCCCAGCTATAACCGATGTATATATACAAACTAGTGTTCCATATATGACAAACAATGTTCCACTAGTCAAAGCGAGTATTAGCATCCACAAAGATAAACTACTTGTTTCTTGAGTTCTCAAAGTTCTAACAGCTTGTGGAATGGTAGAAAACACTAATATGGCTGTAGCAAGCCATCCAAATACAGAAATGATAATATCTATCATAGTCTTACTCCTCTTAACGACTATGAATATCATACTATTACTAATATATTGTATGAAAAATATACCTTTACAAAGTAAGAATGATAATCAAATACAAAGATAATCGTTCTATTCTTTAACCATTTTATAGCTTATAATTATAATGCGTTGCAGGCGTAGTTCAGTGGTAGAACTTCAGCTTCCCAAGCTGATCACGCGGGTCCGATTCCCGTCGCTTGCTCCATATTGAATGAATAGGTTTGATACAATGATTATCAGACCTTTTTTGTTTTTATTGGCTTTGCACGGCCTTTTTATTAAAAAAAAGGCATCATTTATCCTGGTTTCCACTAAAAACACAATAGTGGGCCAGGTTTTTTGCTTATTAGGCTTTCTTAAAAAACGAAAGGTCGCTATAAAAAAGCGAAAGATATCAACAAAAAAAACGATAGCCCTACAAAAAAACGAAAGGTATTTTTGAATAATTACCATTTGGTGATGGTATAAAAGAAAATTAAATTTCAATTTATCTATCTGTTCTACGAAATCTACAAAGGTGCGTTGCTCATTCATTGATGGCAGCTCGATATCTAACTTAAGTAAATCTGATTTTGTCAGACTTGGTTTTGTGGTTTGTTTGTTCATGTCTTTATAGTCATAAAATTTAGACCTGTAATAGAAGAATACAGGATTTAAGACTTTACTATCGGTTTTTATTCCAAAAGCTGTATCTATGTTCCATATTTTTCCTTTTACTAAAATAGGTCTATCGATAGTTCCTTTCCTGCCAATTATTATTAATGTTCCTTCACAAATAAATCTATCAGCGTAAACATACATAAAACCACCGCTTCCATAAACAGGAAAGCCCTCAGTTTCATTGGAAACGTTTTTCTTATAATCTCGACCATTGTAGATTGTCAAAACATCAGCCCATTTCCTTTTTGGCAAGCCTTTCCTACTAAGAAACATCTCGTTAAATCGTGATTTATAGAGATGTTTGGTGATGTTGATTCTAATACACGAGGATTTCCAACATTCAAAATTGGAACTCAATTTTCTTTAGGAGCAGGAGGTACCCCATCTACACAAAATAAAGAATATTGGGATAATGGAACAATCTCGTGGATTGGATCAAATATGTGCCAAAATGCTGTTCCTTATGAAAATGACGGAAAATATATCACCGAGAAGGGATATGCAAATTCCTCTGCAAAACTATTTAAAAGAGATACAGTATTAGTTGCTCTTGTTGGTGCAACAATTGGAAAAGTTGCTTTATTAAAATTCGAAACAACGACTAACCAAAATGTGCTTGGAATATGGGACATTAAAGAGAATGGATATAATCCATATTATGTTTACTACTACATGCAAGCGATATATGGAAAGTTTACCGCTATTGGGGATGGCAACTTTAAAATGGCCTCAAAAGGTTTGTTAGTGATTTAGATATTTTAAAGCCTTCATTAGAAAAGCAAGATGAGTTTGCATCGTTTGTAGAACAAGCAGATAAATTGTGGTTTATATAATTCATGAAACTTAACTAAATCATCTAAAACTATTTTAAGTTTTAAACCTAGTTTTGTAAGACCATATTCAACTTTTGATGGATTAGTTTTGTAATCTTTACGATAAAATATTCCATCACTTTTTAACTCACGTAAACTCGTGGCTGATTAAGCAAATTAATTTTTGCATCAATTAAATGCCTTTCATGGTAAAGTCAGTATGGCCTATGAAAAACGCATAGCACGGGCTTTTTTCATATAAAAACAAGTATATTTTATATAAAAAAGTCACCTCACATGGTGACGTTTCATCAAGCAATTTAGCAAAATCGCTATTAAATATTTAATCTAGCGAAAGTTTTGAACATTACACGCTTGCATTAAGGTTATATTGCAAATCGAGCAGTAAGCGTAGTAAGAATCACTTTTACTATTTGAATTATATTATAAAACCCGCGCAAATCGCATTTACGATCCACGCGGGAATAATCAATAAGGAGTAGAAAAATATAATATTTAACAGTACAAACTTGTCTTATTAATTACGTTTTGTCTTCTTTTCGTTATTCATAAACGATGCAACTATAAGCGTTATTGAAGTAATAAGCATAAACACGAATATGACTATAACTGTTATTAGATTACCGCCACTTTCCATCATCCCATAAATATGATTAAGATGTTCTTCTATCATTATAAGTCTATCATTGATATAATAGCCAAACGCTGCAGAAGAAAAAATTATAGGAACGATAGGAGTAAACTTCCATTCAGGTTTTACAAGGGGCAAGACACAGGTAAGCGAACCTAATAGCATTAATACGAATATCAACGCATTGAAGTGGCTGCCAACTTCAGACCCTCCGTTAATTTTGCCATAAGCAGAACCGCTATAAGCTGCATATATTATTGTACCTACTAAGCCTACTACGCTTGAAGCAAGGAAAAGGTAGAAAGCAACAGATTTGTTTTTGAAAAAATTAAGAAATTTCATTTTTATTGCCCTCCATCACATTTTTTTCGCTTCACTTATTTCCACAATGTCTTTTTTCTTTAAAACATATGTAAAAAGAACGAAGCAAACTAATAGTCCTACAGTTATTACGCCAAATACTACGTTAACCGAAATCATCGCTGTTTGCCACCAAGGAGTAACCTCAATGACGTCAAAGTCGGAAGTAAGTCCATTCATCAGATTAGTATGTGCGTAGGTATAGAGAATTTCCTTTGCGTTTTCTTGTAGTACCTGTAACAAATTGCCATCATCGCCATTTAAAATCGCACGTCTTAATTCTCTTTTTACTTCTTCTGCATTTCCACAGAAGCAGAACATATTTCCGCCACTTACAAGGAAGTCAGGAATCGAAGTATATCCGCCTCCTGCATCGGTAATTACTATGCCATAGAAACCCCATTCGTTACGCAATATATTTGTTGCAAGCTCTTTATATTGACCTACGTATTGTAATCCTACGCGACTATTTGTAGTCATAGTTGCAGTAGCGCCACCTTTTACGAAAGCACCTTCGAAAGGACGGAGATAAATTTCTCTAAATGCTTGTTCAGTAGACCAAGTGAATATGCCTCCACGCATTGTTTCTTGATCGTTAGAGAAAAAGTGCTTAATACCTACGGTAACGCCCTTACTTTCTGAACCCTTTACTTGAGCTGCAGCCATTTCATAACCAATTAAAGAATCTTCTGAATAATATTCAAAGTTTCTTCCACAGAATGGGTGACGGTGATAGTTTGCGCCTGGTCCCCAAAGGAACTGAACCTTTTTAAATAGACAATCTTCGCCAATAAACTCGCCACGTCTTTGTAAAAGAGTTCTATCCCACGATGCTGCCGCAACGTTTTGGCTTATGTAGCAGTTAACGTTTACACCATCTATTCCATCTGAGTTAGTTCCTCCTAAAAAGCCGATATCTTTAATAGCGCTGATAGCGTTTTGATCGCACATAAGTGACACAAGCTCGTCGATGGAGAGTTGGCTTATGAATTTATCCCATATATTTTCGCCATTTGAATCAACGGCGTCAATATCAACACCCCACATATCAGCTATTTTAATACCGAGGTTTTGGTCGTTTTTAACATCGTTTGAAGATATTGCGTTTTCAGGCTTTTTATACTCTTTATCTTCTGAAGCAGCAAGCATTTCAGCAGTGCTTTCTATTGAAAGCTTTGTTGGGTAAGTGTTTTGCCAATCCTGACGCGTAAGGTATTTAACCTCATTTGTCTTCCAAGTGTTAATATCCGCTGCTTGTAGTTGATTTTCTACTGTTCCACCTGCTTTTGTTATCTTATAGAGATCGGAATTGAATTTTTCGGTCCAATGATATACTTTGTTTTTATCACCGTTAATAGATGTACCATCAAAATCAACCATACCAGTAGCGTTTTTCGCTGCAAGCACGTTGTTTAATGCGTCATGTGCGTTATCACCAAGAGCGAGATAATAATCACCAGCACTTAAATAATATCCGCCAAGCTTCTTATAATCGTATGAAGCTAAGAAATACTTATCAACGGCAACTTTTACGTCGACGTCATCGCCTGCGTTTAATTTATCTGTTTTTTCAAAGCCTGCAAGTTGTATAGCTGACTTTTCAACAAGATTTTCTTTTTCGTAATCTCCATAAGGTGTTTGCGAATAAATTTCAACAACCGATTTACCTGCGACCTCGCCCGTGTTCTTTACGTTGACAGTAACTGTGAGGGTGCCATCTCCATTGTCTTTAACGCCCTTTAATGTTTGTGTGAAAGTAGTGTAGGAAAGTCCGTATCCAAAAGGATAGGTTACTTCCTTGGCATAATCCCAAGCGCCTTCTGAAGCGTAAACTCCTACAGTGGAATTTGCTCCATATCTATTCAAAATCACGTCCTCGTAACGGGTTTCATAATATTTATATCCTACGTAAATATTTTCCGCATATACGAGATTATTAGTGCTCATCGCGCCGAAATTTTGCATTGCAGGGGCAGAAAGCGAACTTGTAGAATATGTATCGACTAATTTACCAGAAGGATTAACCTCGCCAGTAAGTAAATCCGCCACACCATAGAAACCGGTACTCATTCCAGGGCCTCCAATCCAAAGGCAGGCATCTACTTTGTATTCATCGAGCCATCCGACTTCCATAGTATTACAAGTATTGAGAAGAACTATAATCTTTTTAAATGTGCCATTCTCTTTATACTCCTTAACGAGATTAAGCATATCCTTCTCGTTTTTGTTGAGAGCGAGAATTGAATGAACGGTGCCATCGCTATCTTGATAATTTGTAATTAAGTCGTCGTTTTCGCCAGCTTCACGCGAAAGTGTTACTATCGCAGCTCCGTTATACGATGCGAATGAACTTTTAACCGATTCACTATATACGGAAAGAGGCGCTTCAGCAACCGATTTATAGTTTCTTTCATATGAAAGTCCGCTATATAAGTCAGTCAATGTAGTGTTATACTTTATATTACGGCTTTCTAAAGCCTCCAAGAAAGATACCGTTCTTTGAGAACCGCCACCGCCTGAATGTGAACGATAGTAAGGCGAAACGGTGGTATAACCGAAGAGGCTTACCTTTTTTTGTTCCTCTGCTGTAAGAGGAAGTGCATTATTATCGTTTTTTAAAAGAACTGCGCTCTCTTCCTCTTCGCTTTCGATAAATTTCTCCGCCGCTTCGTTTTTAGCCTTTAACTCATCTTGGGTAAAATTGTTTATATCTTTTGAGAATTCACTCTTAAAGTAGGTTGGGATTTCTTGTGTTCCGTTTTCCTTTTTTACATATATTGAAGTTGGTGTGTTAAGCGCCTTATTAATAAAGCCCGCACTATTAAACATTCCGACGGTAAGTCCGTTTATTGTAAAGAAAAGGAATATGGATACTGCCGAAAACCCTCTGAAAAGTTTAGATGACTTCATTTAGCTTTTCCTCCGAAGTTAACCTTTAACGTGATCCGTTTGCTTTGAATATTTACCCTTTAAATTTTGATCGCCATATGTTTTAGAAGGAGTAAGTCTTCTTGTAACGTCGCTCTTGGATACGGTTCCACCAAAAGTATAGGTTTTAAATCCTCCGCCTGGAAGAGCTTCAGTTCTTGCTGCCCATTCATATTTGAATGTGAAAGTGCCATCGGCATTCTTTGTTACGTAAAGTTCACGATATTCATCAGCAGGATTTTCACTGATATTTGAATTATAATTTTTCATAGCTATTACAAGTTCAGTGCCATTCCAACTCCATTTACCGCTATTTGTGCCATATTGCCAATACTCATTGTTCCATTGAACGCCATAAGACTCAACGTGACCATCGCCATAGAAATATACTTTGTCGTTAGTACCTACTGTAAAAATAACAGTATCCGCTGAATTTGGATCTTGCACATTTAAAGGTTGAGTAAGATTATAGGTGAGGTCGTATCCTTGACATGTAGTCTTATATTCGATATAAATTTCGGTATCGTTTCTTGTCATTGGTGCAGTAAGTTCTACATCTTTATCCTCGTAAACCCAATTTTCTTCGTCAACTAATACGCTTTCTTGCTTTCTTATAAATTGATAGCCACTTGTTACGTTTTTAGTTGCCCCATCTGAATAAATTTCTTGAAGCAAGAAGTCGCCTTCATCAAACGTATCGCCATAAAGATAATTGACTTCAGGTGCATTTAAAATAACGACATCTTTTATAAAAGGTGTCTTTTTGCATGAGCTGTTACCGCCATTACCTCCTTCGTTTCCGCTTCCACAAGCAGTAAGCCCTAACGTTGTTGCAGCGAGTGCTAACATAGCCGTTACGGGGACAAACTTTTTAAAGTTTCTCATAGGGTTTCCTCCATAAATGATTATTATTTTGTGATTTTTTATCACACACTAATAAATTAAAAGAGAAAGGGCATTCAGTAAATATCAATGTCCTAAGCCGTGATTTTTTGTCCTAAGTCGTCAATTTTTTGTTTAAAGGAAACAAAATGTTTATTCTAAATACACCGTTATCGATAGAGCAGGAAAAGCTGCCTTGGTACTTATCTGCTATCAGTTTTATGCTTTTCATTCCAAAACCGTGATGTTGCTTGTCCCCTTTGGAGGAAACAGGCATACCATTATCCATTTTTGGCTTTTCCGCATAACTATTCTCCATGCAGAAAAAAACTTGACCTGCAACAGGTCTAATATTTATATCTATTATGCGTTTGCTTTTATCTTCGACTTTATCAACGGCTTCGATAGCGTTCTCAAGCATATTACCAAATAGGGAGCACATATCCGAAGCGCTTATAAAATCTAATTGCGATGCGTCGGCTATGACTGTTAGCTTGATATTATGTGCAGAACAATATAGGCTACGGTCAGCAATAAGTGTATCTATTATTTCATTACCTGTTTTGATCGTTAATTCGTAAATGTTTACGAGTTCATTTAATTCGGATACATTAACACCGCCGTTTTCTCCTGCCATAGCGATATAATGTTTTATGTCATGACACTTTATACTTATAAGTTCCATGTCTTTTTTGAGTTTTTCAAAGTGCCTGCGTTCGGATTGGTTGAGATTATTGACGATATCCAAGTCGTTTTTATAAGAACCTGCTTCAAGCATATTATAGTAAAATACTAGAATAAAGATACAACAAACGACGAGTAGCAGTTTACCGAATATAGAGGTTGCGATATTAAATGAAGCGAACACGTCACAAAACACATTAAATATAAGCACAATCATAATTGTAGAGCCTGTGATAAAGCATACATTTTTTTGAACAAAGCCTACTGGCGAAATTTTATTGGTCTTTCGTGCTACTAGAAAATAACAAAGCGTAAGTACAATCGATGCGATAGCAAGCTGAATAAGCATGCATAGAAAATTGCTACATACAAATACAAGATTGATATCCGAAAAATGAAATAGCCCATATATAGTGTTTTCAAGATTGGTTGCAATGTTTATTATTGAATAAGTACCATAAAAAATATGCTGGGAGGCGTAACCGGCAAGTCCTGATAAAAGGCAGGTCGTAAATGATTCGTCGTAACAAAGTTTATTGGCTATTACCGTTAAGGTAAACATTGAAAGGTATAAGACGATGACAACAATGTTTGACCATACTATTTCTTTATATATAACATCGACAATATAATAGGGTATGGTAAGTGCTACGCTTAAAGATAATGTGATAAGTAAAGAAAGGCTATATCTCAAGACAAATTTATCTTTTCTTTTATAGTTTAAGGAGAAAAGAAATTCACCACAAAAAGTTACTATTATAAATGTTATCGAGCCGCCGATATAGGATAGCAAATATGAAAATTTCATTTTAGATACTTCCACCTTTTGCTATCCAATTATTGAATTGCATCATGAAATTTCTCTTTTTTGAGCGGCTTATCTCTAAAATATCATCGCCAACTTTGACTGTATATCCGCTAATATTTTTTATAAAGGTAGGATTGATGAGAAAACAACTGTTGCAGAGCATAAAATCATATATCTCGAGCTGCTTAGAGAGCGAACTTAAAGTATTTCTGCCTTCAATGATTCCGCTTGAAGTATGATATATGCATTTATGCCCCGATACTTCGATATACATTAAGTCTCTAAGTAAAATTCTAAATTTAGTAGTACCGCTTGAAATAATAAGCACCTTATCATCACGGCTTTTTATGGTATAAATAGCACGGTTCATTTTCTGCTCGAAATCGAAATATGATACTGGCTTTTTAATAAATGCGCTTGCACCTACATCATATCCTTTTACGGCATAATCTCCCATATTGGTAATAAATATAAGAAGCACCGAGCTGTCAAGTTCACGTAATTTATGTGAAGCTTGCATACCATCCATATTAGGCATCATTATATCCATAAATATAAGGTCATAGGTGGGCTTATAATTTTCAAGCAACGCAAGAGGATCTTTGAAAACGGTGACGTTAAATTCTTCACCTGATTTCTTGCCGTAGTTTAAAAGATAATCATATATCAAATCCGAAGCCACTTTTTCATCTTCAACTATAGCGATATTAATCATTTTCCCTTCCCTCGCAACTATAGATATGGGTTTATTTTAAAAGCAAACATGGATATCTTTGTTTGAAAATTTATAGCATATTTTTGGTTTTAAATCAATCTTCTCTAGCGGTCAAGCTTTCATGGTGATTTAATTTTTTTGCTTCACAAAATAGATTACTTCTCATAGAGTAGGATTAAATATATCTTATAAAATAGGTTTAACTATAAAATATTTAGAGTTAGGTTTAGTAGTTACATATCCTTAGAAAATATTAAAAATGAGAACTATAGAAGAGGTTTGACTTTTATTGAATTTCCTATAATTTACTAGTATTATATGGTTGGTAAAAAGGAGTGTACATGTTTCAATGGTTTTCTAAAAATGAAAAGAATGCAATAGCAACTATTTATCCAACCAATATAACTATTAACAAGCCTGGAGTAGATTTATTTGCTAATAGTTATGCCGTGATGCTAGGATTAGATGTTAGCAATTATAAAATTGCTCTTCATCCAATCAGTCAAGATGATTATGAGTCTAAAAAATATCCAGAAGAGAACATGTTTGTTCTCTCTGGTGGGAAATCATATGTCAGAGTATCCTCTACAGATTTTGTATCAAAGATTGGGAATCTTATAAATCATGATTTCTCAAAAAGTACTCTAAAATATAAATGCTACTATGATCAAAAAGAAAACTTATTTATCATAAATTTAAGAAAGGAGATTAAGTAATGACTGAACTTATAATAATGTTGATAGTTTGGGCCGTAATCTTCGCTTTAGCTTTGATGGCTGAGCTGTTGACTGAAGCTTTAGTTTCAGTATGGTTTTGTGTTGGAGCTATAGTAGCTTTCGCCATAACTTTTATTCCTGGAATGCCATACTGGGGTGAGATTATTGTCTTTGTTGGAGTGTCATTAATAACTTTCTTAGTAATAAGACCTATACTCCAAAAGAGACTTGTTCATCTCCATTCAAAGACAAATGTAGATACTATGATAGGAAAAAAAGGAATCGTAGTAAAAAGAATAACTTCTCTAGAAAAAGGTGAAGTAAAAATCAATGATATCATTTGGAATGCTATCAAACGAGATGAAGATGATACAATAGAAGTCGATTCAATCGTAGAAGTTATTTCCATACAAGGAAATAAACTTCTTGTCAAAAAATCTAATTAAAGGAGGATTATAAAATGCCAACAGTAGCAATAGTCATTATTTCATTCTTTGCAGTAATAGTATTTATAGTCTTAATCATTTTGCTTTGCTCACTTAAGATAGTAAACCAAACAGATAAATACGTAATTGAAAGATTAGGAAAATATCTTTGTACTTGGGACACAGGAATTCATTTCCTAGCTCCGTTTGTGGATAGAATTCAAAAGAAAGTCTCGATGAAGGAACAAATTTATGATTTTCCTCCTCAACCAGTCATCACAAAAGATAACGTCACTATGCAAATAGATACAGTCGTCTTCTTCAATGTGACTGACCCTAAATTATTCACCTATGGAGTAGAGAATCCTATCGCAGGTATAGAAGCATTATCTGCCACGACACTGAGAAATATTATCGGTGATTTGGACTTGGATCAAACCCTAACCAGTCGTGACATCATAAACACTAAGATGAGACAAATCCTTGATGACGCCACCGATCCTTGGGGAATCAAAGTCACGCGTGTCGAAGTCAAAAATATCTTGCCTCCAAAAGATATTCAATCTGCAATGGAAAAACAGATGAGAGCGGAACGTGAAAAGAGAGAAAAGATATTGATAGCTGAAGGTGAAAAGACTTCTGCGATAACTATCGCTGAAGGTAACAAAGAGGCAGCAATATTAAATGCAGAGGCTGAGAAAGAAGCAACTATCAAAAAAGCCGAGGCTCAAGCTGAGGCGATTCTCAAAGTCAAAAAAGCTGAGGCTGATGGTGAATTGATGGTGAGAAAAGCCGAGGCTGAAGCAATAAAAATGATAAATGAGGCCAATCCATCTAACGCTGTATTAACAATCAGATCCTATGAGACATTATCTAAAGTCGCAGAGGGTAAAGCTACAAAGTTAATCATCCCATCCGATATAACTAAAATATCTTCCATAGCAAATGTTGTCACAGAATCCATCTCTGCTATGAAAGAACAAGATGATAAAGTAAAGAACGACGATAATAAATAAGAAAAATTTGATTTAAAAAAGCTCAATGATTACGTCATTGAGCTTTTCTATTTTACTTATTCTTCTCTTTTTCTTCTAATTCTTTACGTCTTTTATCATTCTTTTTCTTTCTAAGAAAAAGAACAAACAAAACAATTGCTAGCACGATAAAAACAACGAGTAGAACAATAGAAGTATTTCTCACGTTTGTAGCTAATTGCTCGGACCAGAATCCATCGAGATGTTCCCAAGTCTTGTTAACCAAAACAGTATTACCAACAACAATCAAATATCCGGAAACTACACAAAGAACTAAACTCACAATAGACAAAATTAAATAAATCATATTTTATAATTCCTTTCTATAACTATATGGATCATCATATTTTACATGATTATCATATCACTATTTCAAAATCGTAATATTGTCTTCTATCTAATTATACTATTTAAACTTTCCATTCAGTGTTATACGTATTAATCATATTATATGTAAAAGAAGTAGCACAATTTTCTGTCTTGACTAATTCACAGGCCTTCTTATATTCATCTAAAGTACAAGTATGAATATTTACTTTAGTTTCTTCTTTTTTCTTATTTAATTTCATCTGTGCTGTATAAACACCCCAAGATGAAGTCCAGCCACCAGTTACTGTGGTCTTATAGTTCCATATGGTCCAACCATATCCTCTATCATCGTACCAATCGACCAAACATTTCTTCCAACTATCCAAATTTTCGAACCAGTTAAATTCACCTATATAGATAGGAACATCATAATCGTGACCTAATAATTTCGAATCGAAGTAAGATTTGAATGTTTCCAAATTGATAAGATTGCTATTCCAATTATATTGATGCAATTCATACATGATGTTAGACCATCCATATTTATCTGGATTAGGGCATACTGAATAGTCCCACATGAACTCTAATGTGATAAGATGCTGATCATTGTTTTCTCTTATAACCTTATATAATTTATCTTGATAATCAGTGCAATATTTATCTTGATTTTTATTCTTTGATGATTGAGGTTCATTTATGACATCATAAGATAAAATCCAAGGAGCGATATCTTTTCTATTGTTTGTGTAATGTTCACTGACATAGTCCCATAAATCTATGACAGCATTCTCGTATGTCTCGTTATGCCAAAATGTTGGTTGCTCTAAGAACAATCCCGAATGCTCAAAACCGTTTTGACTTCCAGGAACACCATGCAAATCTAAGATAGCATATAAATCATTAACCTTACATTGCTCTACGAACCAATCTAAATAAGAGAATGCAACACTTTCATCTTTTCTAGTAAAATCGTCATTTAAAATATTTCGCCAATAGAAAGGAAGTCTAATGGTATTGAATTGTAATTCTTTAACTTTCTTAAAGTCATCTTCAGAGAAGAAAGACTTATAATAAAGATTCATCAATTCATCTTTGTTACCTTTTAAATTTGGATTATTTGACAATCCTTCTTCAAAATCTTCCTGAGTGAACTCCGCATAAGTTAAATTACCATCATTATCCTTTATAAGATTTCCATCTTCATCTTTCTTAGGATCGTTGTCAAATGGGCTCATCCATCCTTCTTGAACAAGTACATTCCCAGCATTAATGCCTTTTATCTGCAATCTATTACCGTCCTTATCATAGATTGCTCTTTTTGTACCATTCTCATTTCCTTGAGTTACGAATTCGCTTTTTGTATCTATATTCGGCTTTTGATCATTAGGTTTATACGTTGCAGAACGTATATACAAAGCGCATATAGTCCCTCCTAAAATAACAACTAAAGTCAATAATATTATCAATATAGATACTATCCATTTTTTAAAAGTTGACCATTCTTTCTTTTGCTCTTTATTGTTCGTATCGCTCATAATAGACTTCCTTCCTTATATTCATTACAAGATGAAAATCAAATACTTAAGCAAGTAAATGATTTAACTAATAAAAGATAAAACTAGATAATTGACTAAAGAATTTAAATGGTCACTTATTAAACTTGTTTTGGCTTTGAATCAAGCTCTTATAAGCGATAGCTTCATTAGTATCGAACAAGACATAATGACCTGGAATGACTGCTTGGAATGTCGGTTTCTCCTTTGAATAATCACGTCTCTTCGATGAATCATAATCAACTTTATGATCACCATCGTCTTTTTCAAAAGCCTTAACAAAAGCTTTTCCATAAGGATGAATAGGATTGCTCAAAAGCTCATCCTTCTTTGCTAATTCGACCATATCTCCATCATGAAGAATGCTGATAGTATCGCAAATTTGCTTAGCTAAATTAAGATTTCTGCTCATGAAAAGAATAGAGATCATTCTTTTATTTCTAAGTTTTCTCAACAACTCAATAAATTCCTCTTCTTCCTCTTTAGTCAATGTCTTAGGAAGATCATTGACTATCAAAAGTTCAGGGTTAGCAGCTAAAGCTGCGGCCAATTCAACTTTAACTGCTTCAAAAGATTTCAAATCTTTAACCGATAAAGAGAAGTAACTTGAAACTAGTCCGACTTCTTCCAAAGCCTTAGAGCTTCTTTCTGCAATAGCAGCATTGTTTAAAGATTTGATTCTACTAGTCAAAACATCTCTAACATTCATATCAGGGTCTAATGCATTTAAGAACAAAGGTTGTATTTGAATTCTCAATCTATAATCATTATTTTCATTATCGAATTTTATTTGTTTGATTTTTCTTGTCTGTTCTTCTTTAATCAACTTTATGTTCATTTTTACTGTTTTAATTCTAGACTGAATCAATAGAGCTAAATCGTTAGTTGGAAGTAAGGAATCCAATACATCCTTCTCAGTCAACACTTTAATTCTTCTCAATAAGTGATATCCATTCTCATTAGCTTCCTGATCATTTATAAAGAAGTATTTGCTTCTATCATAAGTTCCACCGATAAAACTCTCGGCTAATGCTTCTATATACTTCAAAGCATAATCAAAGGAATGTCCTTTGCTCAATTCACTATAGATTAAGAATCTAGTAGATACTGCATATTTAGAGCGAACTAAAGAATAATCCAAGATTTCTTTTCCTACATAAAGGTTATCGACTTTAGAAGGATGATCCTCAACTTCTTCTACGGTCTTAGCATTCTTCAATCTCTCGATTTCCTTCTTTCCATTTTTCTTAGACCACTCTATTTCCTTCCTGTTCCATCTGTCTCCAGCTGCAATACGTGCACCTTTAAAATAGACAGCACCAGAAGTTATGCTTTCTTCCCCTACTATAGCTTTAGCCGTAATAGTCTTTCCACTTCCCTCTTCTCCTACTATTCCAAAGATTTCACCTTTATGAATTTTAAAACTGATATCATGAACCGCTTTGATGTATTCCTTCTTTAAGAAGTGTTTCTTCTTATAGAATACTTTTAAGTGATTCACTGAAAGGAGTACATTTTCACTTATATATTCACTTTTCAATTTTACATGCTTATAAGCAAAAGGTAAGCTATCATATGATTTAGACTTATCATGCTCCTCTGCATCATCCAATATATTCGTATAGTCTTTGGCTTTTACATTGTTCTTAGAAGTAAAATAGCTTTTTTCCATAACAATTTCTCCTTTAATCCTTTATTGCTCTTGTGTAAGCACTTAACTTTTATTATTTTATCAAAAATATAGAAGACTGATTACACAAAATATTAAAGAGAATCAAACAACCATATTTCATATTATCGATGTTTATTTGACAAGTGATGCTTGTGTTATCCAATCACTTGACTAGGATAACTTATGCCTTTATAATCTAGCCCTCATAGATAAAACGAAAGGAATAAAAACAAATGAGAAAAAATAAAATAGGTCTTTCCACACTAATATTATTAACATTGCTAGGATCGTGTGGCAAGACAACAGAACCATCTACACAACCTTCTACCAATCCTAGTGCTACACCCACACCAAAGCCTAACACATCAGACACAGGAAAAGATACAACCTCTTCTAACAAAGAGCTCCATACTGATGACAGAATTAAGCTTAAGATGATGGGAAATCTCTATCCTAATCAACAAAGATCTATCTATGCAATCGTAGATGAATATGGAAACAAGGATGTCAATTGGACTTCATCCGATGAAAGCATAGTTAAAGTTTCTAGATTAGAAAATCAAGAGCAAGAGGAAGCTTTGCTAACTTCAATGCCTGATAAGTTTGGAACTGTAATCATCAAAGCCACAATGGCGGATGATGAATCCGTCTATTCTGAGATGGAAGTAACCGTCGAAGAAGGTGAAGCTATGAACGAAGACATGTTCAAGACTGTCACCGGAGCAGCTAAATTCAATATTAACGAAAAGCTTTACGATTATGACTATGAATTGAATTCCACAGAAAAAAGTGATACTGATTTAGAAATCATATTCGAAGAAAATGACGATTCATATTTATTTAACCTTGAATACAATTTAACTGATGCATACTCAGTAACTGCATACGATAATATCAAGCAAAAAGAAACAATGAACCAAGCCTATGTAAGAAATGGCTCTAGTCTTTCCAAAGAATACATCGATATAAATAATAAACTCGCAAAAGAGACTTTGACTAATGATGAAGGAAATAAAAGAAGCTTTGACGCTAACTACGCCAACTTCTTAGGAGTGACTGGAGGAGAAAGTGATTATTTCTCCTATGAAGACTTCGCAACATTCGATGGAGGAAAAACATATCACTACATCGGTGGATATTACTATGAAACTTTGATTCCTTTAATGTTGTTAAGAAGATCTAATGTAGCTTTGGATGACTTGTATTTCTCCGTTACAAACGGAGTGATCGATGGAGTCACAATGATCGTAGATCCTGCCGCAACAAATGAATCTGATCCTGACACCAAATACGGATTTATAGCTACTGGAACTATTTCAGAAATAGGCACTGCTAAAATAAAACATGTAGAGCCTTTCACACATGAGGCTTATCATGACACTATCGAAACAGCAAGAAATGCTTCAGCTTCAAGCCATAACTATACAGTTAAATACTCATTGGATTACGGATCGTCAGTCAATATGTACACAATGAAGTTTAATGAAGATGCTATTGACCAAGTAGTAACTATAAATGGTAAAACAACACATACTGGTATTAAAAAGACTGATACTGGATACTATGAGTATAGTTACAATGATACTACCAAAGATTTATATATTGAAAAGACTCATACAACTCCATTCCAGAGCGATACAGTAAATCGTTATCCAACCTTTGCTTTCTCAGCTGATATCTTTGCTGATAAAAACTCTAATGGTGCATATGTATCACGTGGTGGAAATGGAAAGAATGGTCAATTCGTAGGTCAGTGCTTATATCTTCCTTATATGAATGGTCAATATATCGATCAAGGAAATCTCTATATCACAGATGGATATGTATCTAAGATTTCTACAAAACTAGAATCCTTTGAGGAAGAAATCACAATCGAAGCCAATTATTCTAATTATGATTCTACTACCATCGATATAGACTGGACCAAGGCTAAAGAACACGATGAACCTACTTCATTCCAAGAAGCAAATAATTCTTTATATAATGAAATGAAAGCATGGAAAATCGACAATGTTGTTCCTTACTTATATGCAAAGCCAGGATGGGATAATACAATCTCTCATACAAATTCATTATATGATGCCGGTCATAACGATTGTTACTTTGAAACCAAGAAGTTTGAAAATGAAACTGCAAGAGATGAATTCATAGAAAACTATAAGGCAAAATTAGTAGAAGATGGTTGGGCCTTAACCGACAAATCAAATTACAACGATTCTTACGCCGCCTATAAACTCTATACAAAAACTATAAACGGAAATGTATACGAACTATCAGTGAGTCCATATTTAAATTGGAATGGTGTCGCACAAGACTCTGTAAAAATTCATGTATTCAGCAGTGCTTTATCAGTTCCAGATACTGATTGGTAATCAATATTATCATCAAGCAGCCATTATAGGATGGCTGCTTTTTGGTTTAAATCAAATTGCTTAAATCTTCTCTTGAATAAATATCGCACAATAGTGTTAAATCTTAAGGTCAATGAAAGAAGGAAATCATGAAATCTAAATATCTATCTATTTTATCTTTAGCTTTGTTGTTGGTCGGTTGCAGTGGCACAAACACAACACCCAACACATCTAAGCCTAGTACAAACCCATCATCGACCAACAAACAATCCACTAACAATTCATCTACTTCTAAATCGACTAAGTCCTTATTCGATTTGTTCGAATCCATGAAAACCGGATTGACTATAAATGGAACCATCAAAGATTTTGATGGTGATGACTTAAATCAAACAACAACATTCACAACTAAATTCAGCAATGATTCTTATCACTACGATAGAAAAGTCGGAGATAAAGAAGGAAGCTTAGATTATTTTAAAATCACTGAAGATTCTAATGAATATGTCGGAACATATGATATAGATGAAAATAACAATCTAGTATTGACCAAAGCCTCAGATGGAGAAGGATCTTTATCCTGGTCAATGGTATCAAATCCATTCTACGATGAAACAAGTGATTCAGGTTTCTTCGATAAGGATAATGATGGTAACTATTACTTGGATTTTTCAAAAGATGGTCAAACAGCAGGTAATAGATATAAGGCTGCTAGAAACTTCACATCAAAAATAGCAATCTTATCCATAATGAGTTTTGATGAATTCAAAATTATAGTTAAGAACGACTCCATAGATTCATTCCATATAGTTAGTAAGGAAGCTAATGATAAGGATGGATCTCCATTCCATTATGAAATCGACTTCACTATTAACAATGACAAAAACGTTGATCACGAAGCTAATAAACCTGTTCCATATGAGCACAAAGACTATCATGATGCATTGAAATCAGCTTTTGATAACTTATTTAGCAATCCTTATAGTTTTGAAAGAAATGTATCAAATATAAGCAATGTTAAAATGCCTCATCTCGAAGGATATATATCCTCCTCAGTAATGTTCTATCAAATCGATGATAATAATTTCAGCGGTGCTTTAGTCAAAGATGGATATGTACATGAAATCACAAAAGAGGATGGAACATACTACTATAAAGAAGAAAAAGAAAAGGATAGCAATGGATCGTATATAACTGATTTATCCTACTCTATGCCTAGAAGAAGTGAGCCGATTGAAGCCTTCACATTCGATAAAGAGACAAATGTTTATTCATTGACCATAATGCCAGATAGATTTGCTTATTACTTCGACTCGTTCTCTGATTTAGATGATTCTTATAAAGTTGAAGATGTCATCAAAGCCGAGATCAAATTATCGAATTCAAAAATCGATACAGTCAAATTCCTTCATGAAAATGGAGGATATGTCGAATATAAGATCTTTTCTGACTCTTCTAAACTTCCTTTTGATATAAATACGATAAGTGAATTTGATTCTTTGAGCAAAATGTATGGAACATTCACTGGTTCATTCTCTTCAACCAGTCCATTCAAGAATCAAAAAGTACAAATTAAAGTAGAGAAGAAAAAGAATACTGATAAGTATTCTAAAGATGAATATGTATATTCAGTCACATTTAAAATGGGCTTCAATTTAGATGATGAAACAGAATATGTAGGTACAAACGTATCTATTTCAGATAATAATCTATCATTTGAGTGTGGTGGATATTCAATCGCAATAACATTATCAAATAATGAATATACACTGACTATTGAATCTGATTCAGGCAAGTCTGATTCGACTATCTTAACTAGAGAATAAATAAATAAACAAAAAACTGGATTACACTGATAATCCAGTTTTATTTTATGCTACATCTATTGCAATGGCTAATGTCTGATAAGTGGTTCCTGACGCAACTTCCAATCTCAATGTCTTAGTATCACCATTGACTTGAATTTCTTTTGTGAACAAATCACCAGAGAAATGAGTTCCTTGAGTTTTAGTAGCGATGAAACCGGCTTCCACCAATTTAGTCTCATATAGTTTTATTTGTTCTGATCCACTTATTCCAATCAACCTGTATTCTATTCCATAATACTTCTCTTTTGTTTCTTCACCATCACCATCAACTCCATCGGAATAATAAAGACCTGCTACAGATTGTCTTCCTCCAACTACTGGAATGAGATTCAAGTTATCTTTTCCACCAATTAATTCTTCTAATCCAATCAGTACCTTAGAATAACCTTCGAGTAAAGTCGATAATTTAACATCAGAACAATCAGTTTTTATTTCTATACTATCGGCTATATTGGATTCATTCAAGAAAGTATACTTGATTTCTTCTATATTTGTTGATTTATCAAATCCGATTTCAAACAATACTGAATCATCATCGAAAGTTACATTCATCGAAGTAACAGCTAAGCCTTCACCTGAAAAATTATAAGTATTCGTCTTTAAGAAATTTGCTCTACCATCATATACATACTTATTATCATCAGTCTTATTAAAGAATATAGAAGACATATCAAATGATGGAAGTAATGGTGTTATAGATGAATTGATAACTGATCCATAAGCATAATAATCATTTCCAAGTTTATTGGCTTGTTGGATTTGATTGTTTCCGACATTCTTATATAAGAAATTCATCTTTGACGTTGAAGTCTCCGATTCAAATATCAGACTAGATCCATCTGTTTTACCTGAATATTTAGATTCGACTGTCTTATTGCTGTTTTCATCAATTGAATAAGTTGTATCTACAAAAGAATACTTGTTATTCTTTAATTTAGAAAAGACTTGGTTCAACTCTTCTTTTTCTTCACCAGTCTTAGTATATTCAGCTTGTTTAAATTCAAAATCATCACCTGGAATTACTTGACCTTGAATCTCTAATTCAGTATTAGAGAAAGATCCGGTGATAGGATTGAACACTATATTTACATCAAATCCATCATTATCCTTGTTATAGATGAAAGAAAATTCTTTGATAGTTCTGGTGTATTCATGCAAAAACTGAGTGGCTAATAAAGGAAGATATGTTTTAACATAATCATCCTCGACATCCAGTGTATAAGTACCCTCATCATCTAAATAATTATCCTTTTCAAAATATGTGAACATATTCTGATATCCTGAGTCGTACCATTCGAGATTTTTGCCATTGATAGTATAAGGATAATAATCTATCTTATTAGAAATATCTAACATAGGCATAGATACTAAAGGAGTGAAAGCTTCCGGATCGTAAGAATAGAAATATTCTACATATACAGAATTTCTATCTGCTTCTTGATTTTGTTTTGAATCATATCTAATGAACTCATATCCATTATCCTTTACACCTATATCAAGACAATAATTTGAGTATCCATCACTAGTCAATGTTGTGGCAGTAGTTTTAAATCTATATCCATAAGCCATATCAGACAACAACTTATTGAATTTATCATCGATTGTTTCTGGCTCCTTTGTCGATGATATATCAGTTTTTTTATCCGAAGTGGAAGATATGGTCGAATTGCTAATAGATTCTTTTCCACACGATGCAACACTACCTAATAACAAAATCAAAGCAATTAGTTTAAATTTCTTCATATAGAATCCTCACATTTTATTTAGCTGTTATGTTGATCGTAATATCGCTATAAATCATATAAGCGACACTAATCATTCCAGACTCAGCTATAACTTCATTGTTTTCGTTATCCAACACTTGAACATTATAATCCGTTGGCTTTGCATATCCATTTACAAATATCTCTAGTCTTGCTTTCCCATCATCACCAGGAACCAAAGTATCATCTAAAGAAGTAACTGACTTACGATTTACTTTAAACGTTAGTTTTACACCATCAGGCTTATTGATAGTAGCTTTAAAGCTTTTTACTTGTGCTTTTTCTTCTACTGACATAACTATATCAGTAAGTCCTTCTTCTACCGAAAATAAATATGATCCATTACTAGATTTAATCTCTTCTTCTTTTCCATTGACTCTCTTTTTAACAGTAACAATATAATCATCTTGATACTGTGATTTTAAAGTTACCGGTAGTATAGTTATGGATTCTCCAACAATGAATGTTCCTAAGATTTTATCTTTATTCATTCTAGTTAAAGATTTATTTCCTTGAATCTCAATGGACTCGAATTTATCCAAATCTCCAATTAAATTGACATTAGCTTTTTCTACTTCAACTATTATGGCCTTGAGCTTCAAGGACTTCTCAGGCATAATGAAGTATCCGCTATTCTCATTCATGGTAGTCTCTATAGTCTCACCTGTTTCTGAATCTATCAATTTATTAAATCTATAAAAATTTGATTCTGTTTGGATTGTAAAATAGACTCTATCGTCTTTTCTAAATGTATCTCTATTAATAGTCATAGAACCATGATCTATTTTGTCTATATCTATAGTGAATCCATCAGCAGTATTTATTTCTATCTGACAGTCTCCAGATTTAGGCATTCTCATTTCGATAGATTGAATACCATAACTGTCATCAGAGGGATAACACCAACTACCCTTTGTTCCGTTAGAATCTATAGTTCTAGCGGCAGTAATAACTTTTCCTCTCTTCATAGTAGGATAGAAATTAAAAAGGGCTAATGAAGCACAATAATCAGTTTCTATATTGTTCTTTTTGATAATATAAGAATCAAGATCATCGTTATCTAATACAGTGATTTTATTATTCATTTTTGCCGGGAAAGTAATAGTTATATCAGATAGACCTATGGTCAATTTAAAATAAGTGTCTGTGACGTCGTCATCATTTACTTCCACACCTTCAAATGTCGGCTTACCAGTCAAAGTATATTTAGGATGAGGCTTGAAGGAGACACTATAAGTGTCGCCTTCAGTTCCTTCATAATATAAAGAACTAGTAGTAGGAATAATGGCATCTTCATTTATGTATGTTATCGTCCTAACGCCTGTAAATTCACCTATAACTTTTATTTCAACATCTGCTGTTATATTCAATATATATAAATTACAGATATTGCTGATATCAAACAAAGAATAGTTATTAGTCCATTGACCATCAGCTCCTATCTTATATTGAACAGATGTCACTTTATATCCAATCTTCCTCACCAATCCACCATAGAATCTAGTATATTTTTCTTCTGGATTATATGCGATCAAATCGACATATTCATTTTCATCTAAAGAAACTTTAAATCCATTTTTGCTGGTTTGATTGTTTCCAGTAGAAATAATAATAGATATGTCTTTGTTGGGCATAACAAACGATAGGCTCATAGAGGTGGCAGAACCATTGATAGAATCAACCAATGAAGGATGGTAATATTCATCATCTATTTGAATATATGTGTTAGATTCATCTGATGATGAAAAATAAGACCCTGACAATATGAGTTCAACACTGTTTCCAGCCTTGAATTTATCTCCTTCTTTTAACGAAGCATCATAAGTTGAATAGTTCTTCAATTCTTTAATTCTAAAAGAATCTAAATCCTTATCTTTCAGAATCACATCAATGTCCACATTCTTTTTAGGCATTATAAAAGATGCTTCTATGCGATTTGATGTAGAACTATTGATTTCTATCGATACATCGTCACATTCGAATCTATCGAATTCTTTAGATTCATTACTTATACCCAATACTATAGAAACCAACTCACCTTCTTTATACTTGTTATCGGAATGATCTAATTGAATAGAGCAGTCAATAACCTTGTTAAAAGACACTAAATATCTATCGACACTTGAATTGCTATTGTCACCACCAGTTATCGATGGTGTAGTAGGATTGCTATCGATGGAAGACGACTTACCACATGAAGACAATAAAGCAGCACCTAATAGGATAATAGAGTATAACTTCTTTTTTTTATTCATAATTCTATCCTCATTTCTTGATTATTATATTAAAAAAATAAAAAAGTGCACGCAAATGCGTGCACTAATATAAGTTTAAATTACTTGGTTGTAAGTGTGCTGCCTACACTGAAGTAAATAGAAGCCCAATCAGCTTCAAGAGTAGCAGTTGCTGTGTAGTTGTAGTAACCTGCTGACATTTGAACTTCTTTAACTGATCCATCTGTTTTAGTAATTACTATATAAATATCATCATCTGTTCTGTAATCAGAGGTGGTATATGTGAATTTCAATGTATCACCAACAATCCATCCAATAGAAACATCAGTCTTACCTGAAGCGTAAGAATACGAAGGTGCTGATGAAACACCGTCTACATTAATAGTTACTGCATGAGCTTTACTAGGCATCTTAGTTCCCAAGACAGAAATGGTTACAACTTGACCAGCTTCTACAGTACCAGTTAATGTCACATCATAATCAGGCATGATGAATTCATAATAAGTATTTCCATTATCATCAGTCTTTTTGTCGACTTGAACATCAGCATGATCCTTGATAGCTAACGATTTTACTGTGTAACCATAACTAGCAGTTGCCATTACTTGAACCTTTTCGCCGACAGCAAATGAGGTTCCACTCGTAGCACCTGAAGGGAAGGAGAAGGTCAAACCATCAACGGTATCAAATGTGACCTTCTTTGCATCTGCAGTAGTGAAGCTGATGTTAGCAACACCATTTTTAGGCATTGTGAACTTAAAGTAAGAGAATCCATCACCGTAATTATATGTAGCCTCAACTTCAGTGGCTTTGAATTCAGTACCATCACTCATACTAGCCTTGGTAACAAGTTTTCCATCTACAGGTTTAGCTAAAATATAGAATTTCTTACCGGGAGCAAAATCATCGGCTTTGCTTGCATCTTGTGACCAACTTGCGCCAGTAGAAATCTTAGATTCAGAGACACCAGCATTCTCAGCGATTGTTATGTTTCCATTTTTTACCATACTTATAACAATTGTCACATCACTACCATCAGAAGGCATTGTGAACTGGTAATAAGTATTTCCGTAATTTTCTTGAACGTCTACAGCTGTATCATCCTTGCCCTGAATTTGTGCTTGGCCTAAACTATATCCACTGACATCTTCTTTCATTTTAACAAATACATAGAAGGTCTCACCAGCACCTATAGCATTATTAGCTAGGTTATCTGATGAATAATTACTCTTGGATAAAGATGTAGACTCAACATAAGTCGAATCTGCTTGTACTGTTATAGTTCCGTTTTGGATGACATTAATATTGATTGAAACATCACTTCCATCAGAAGGCATCTTAAAATTATAATAACTTCCATTAAAACTATTAGTTACTTTACATGTAGTATTAGTTCCATTATTTGTAATTGTAGCATCACCTAAACTATAACCATCCTTAACCTTCACAAACATATAGACGTCAGCATTTGCACCAAATCCGTTATATGTCTTTTCAGAAGTAGATGAAGCATAAGAACTTGAATAGTATTTGACTTCAGTTATGGTTTCATCTTTTCCAACTTTATTTTCGAGGTTGATAGAACCATTCTTTTCCACTTCAAATCCAATCAATGCATCACCAGATTCTGGCATAGTAAGTTTGAAACAAGTATCATAATTACCCATTGTAACCTTGTGTTCCTTGTCTCCGTTTATATACGCAGCAGTGATTGTATATCCAGCCTTAGCGGTTGCGAATACATATAATATAGCTCCAGGGTTTGCTGAAGTGATTTCATTTGCATAGTATGAATAGGCAGAATCTTTAGCAACTGCACTTTCCACACCTTCAATAGTTTCAAAAGTAATCTTTCCTTTATCGGTAGCTGAGAATGTGATGGTAACATCATTTCCAGGCATCTCGAATATAATATTAGTAGCAGTTGAAGATGCTGTGTTTTCAGCACCTTGAATATCATACTTGATAACCTTGTTTGCATCGACCCCTGTAAATGACAAACTGACAGGATCTCCTTCTACATAAGTTGCAGCAGGTTGTTTAGTAAAGGTTACGACATCACCATTGACAATTGTCAATGTGTGACTTGCTACCTTCTTTCCTTCAATCTTTAAATGAAGATCTCCAGTGACTGTACCACGATTTAAATTGCTTAAAGAAATAAAAGAGATATTGTCTGTCCATGTCATTGATAAAGCCAACTCAGTCCATTCAGAAACATTGTCTGCCTTATAAGAAACCTTTGTCACAATATATGAATCAGTTCTTGCTAAATAAAGACTATTGAAAACATAATTATATGTTGAATCATATAAAAATTTTTCAGAAGAGAAAACCTTGATTTCTGAAGGAGCTTCATCAATAACAATCTTATTAATTTTCTTATCAGCATCACCAGATGTCATATCCACTGCCTTAGGCATGACATAGATGTCGACATCCTCTGCAGGCATTGTGAAACTCAAATTATCGACAGTTGTTACTTGACCGGAAAGGCCAAGGCTACCCAAATCGATAACTTCATCATTGATATAGATTGCTTCTCTTCCAAGAGTAGAAGCGTAAAAGCTGGAATTTGCAGCGCTCAATGTGAAATCTACTTTTTGACCAAATTCAAACTCATCTCCAACATTAAAACTTAGTGTTGGGTTATAGTAACTCATTCCACTATCGAAATAAATAGAGTTGATTTTGAATTTCTTGTTCTTAACTGTGACAGCAACATTCACTGCTTTACCGGGCATGGTGAATGAATAAGAACCATCATCATTCAAAGTGCAATCGACATCACCGGCTTTGACTGAATCTGCTTCCTTTCCTTGATCAAGAGTAAGTGTAAATGTGACTGTCTCACCTTCCTTAGCAGTCTCAGGCAATCCCTCAATCTTATAACCTTCACCCTCAGTAGCTGTAATAGCATAAGAAGGCTTAGGTTCAGGAGTCGAAGGAGTCGAAGGCTTACCGGGAGTCTGAGAATTACCGGTGTGGTTGGTAGGAGTAGACGAAGGTTTACTACTTTCACTACCACCACATGCTGTTAATGAAATAGCAGCTAACAAAGAAATAAGAGCTAATTTTGATGTTTTTTTCATGTTTAATACTGTCCTTTTACTTGAACTGGTAGAATTATATCATCTTTTAAAAATCAAATTACAGTTTTTAATCATTCATTTTTATGTTTTTTTGACCATATCCTTAATTAAAGCTTAAAAGAAAAACTGATAGCCTTTCTCGGCTATCAGCTTAAAGAAACAAAATGCTAGAACAATTTTATTGTGACTTGTGAAAGAATCGGCTCTTCAGAATACTGAGATAAGGCTCCAATAGAGATATCGATCGATGACTTATCCGCCGACAAAGTCAATCCCGTGATAGATAACGAATATCCACCCATAGAAGCAGGTCCAGTAATAGAAGTGCTGTTTGAAACAACTATTTCTTTGCTTGTAGAATCGTAAGCATAGTCAAACTCAAGTGTTCCAATAGTTGTGTTCTGATTATTGACCATTGTCAAGGAGGCGTGGTTCGAAGTAAAGGAGACACTGACCGTGCAGTTACCTGCACCAATAATCCAACTCAAATCATTATTCACCAATGTCTTTCCATTCAAATAAGAGGGAAGGTTATCTATATCAATTTGGCTAGATTTATCCACTTGAAATTCTTGTTTCTCATATCCACCATAACTGTTGATGAAGAATATTCCCAAAGTATTAAAGTCAGAAGATACTCTGATATTCTCAGCCATCACACCAATATAATACTTAGAAGATGAGTTGAATTTTTGACCTCTATAAGTGCTAGTGTATGTAGTATTTGAAGTAGAGCCTTCTGAATTTCCATTATCGTCAATTTTACTAGATGTAATCTTAATTTCTTCGACATCGTTAACCTTGATTTTTCCATCAGTGATAGTCACTGCAATATTCTCGGTTTGATCTATTCCAGAACTCTCATTTTTATAAGTATAAGCAATACTTGTATTAGATGTGAACTTAACAGTCTGGACTGAAGTACTTGTAGTTATCTTATAAGTCTTATCCTTTACATGGTTATATATCTCAGTATCAGACAAAGGAGATTTAATGTTTATAGTAAAGATATCTTTAGTAGAAACAGCAGTTCCTTTAACTCTGATTTTGAAGCTATATGTTCCAACCTTACTTCCAACAATATAGTAATAGAAGCTAGATAAACCATCGATGTTTCCATCTACATAGTGATCGATTTTCAAATCCGATAGTAAAGCACCAGTTTGAGAGTCTATAGCTTCGTATTCATATTCACTCTGGTCATCATTAGGTGAAGCTTTTAATGTAAAGTAACTTGAATTATCATTCAAATAGACATCACCAAAGTCATTGTTGCTAGGCTTGTTGTCCATGACTTCTATAGCATTGATAGTCTCAGTCTTAAATTCGACTTTTATAGAAGTAGAAACTTTATTCTTTGCTGAAGTTAAAGTAAAGGTTGTGGTTCCTTCTTTTACGACATCCTTATAGCTTCCATCATCTTGTTGCACTCTTTCAGTCTTAGGTTGGAAAATGACTAGTCCGTTGCTACCTATGGATGAGACAATCACATCTTGGTTATCTTGAGTCACTGTTATGCTATCGATGATAGGATTTCCAAGTGTTGGATCTATACGCATTGCCAACGATTTATATTTAGGAAGAATATAAGCATTCTCTTCAGCGTTGAAATCATCACTAGTTCCATACTTATCAGTGTTGGTGTAGTCACCTACAGAATCGACATTAGTTCCACCTAAACAAATTAGATTTAGAGTCTTGTAATAGAATGTATCAAAAGACAAATAGGATTCGTTGTTATCTTGACTATCGATCTTCTTTTTCCCGTAAACGAAGTTAGATCCTTCAAGACTATATTCAATCTTCTTTTCTGAAGTTTGAGACAATTCAGTAAACTTAAAGGAAGTAATCTTACTTCCGTCGAAATTCACCGTCAATTTCAATTCATAATGTGTAGAACTATAATCGAAATTAGATACTACCTCTGCCTTTTCAGCAGTTGTAGTGAAAATGGAATATGCATATGCTGCATAATTTCCAAAGTTGACCAAACCAGTATCTAATCCATAAGATGAATCGAACAAAGCTTTGATTCTATTAGCAAATCCATAGACAGGTGCATGATTCAACAATACGAAGGACTCACCTAGCTTTTCTGAACTACCAAAGTTATAGAAAGTTCCAATCTCGCTGCCGTCATAATCGAAAAGATATGTAGAACCATTTCTGGATCCAGCAAAATAATGCTCATTGGAAGCTCCAGTCACATTGACATAAGCAGCATCGGTAAACAAAGTATAAGTATAGGATTTTTGCTGTGTTTCAGGATTTATAGAAGCATCAGTCAAATCAGTAGTCTTAGTTTCTTCAGTAATTATTGCATCGGTCAACGAATTCTTCTCGACAGCTTCACATCCTTCAAACTTATTGAAGAATTTAGCTTTGTTATAGGCATTAGTATCGATGACATCGAATTGAATCGGCATCTTTATACTCTTGCTTTCACTATCTCCAAAAGAGCAAGTTGCAGTCAAGGTTCCACCTTCAAAGCTACCTATTCCTAAAAATTCAGCTGAATTAGTCGTATCTGCAATATTTTCGACACTGCATACTGTTTGATCTATATCACTGGGAAGAGTCAAGCTGAATGTGACGCTAGGAGTCATAAATCCTTCTTGAGAATTAATAGTAAGTATTACTTCTTTTCCTAAAGGAAAACTATACTTTCCATCGACAGGAGAGACTTCATTTCCATCGATCTTAGCACTGAAGGTCAACTTGTCCTTGGAAGGAATTCTCATGCTGACCGAAATCTCCCATTCAGCTGAAAGACTAGGATTTTCAATAGAAGTAGCAGTGATGGTAACAGAGCCTGAAGCTACACCATGAACCTTTCCAGTTTCATCGACAGTTGCGATTGTCTCATCTGAAGAAGACCAGGTCACTTCAGTATTAGCTATGAGCTTTGTATCTTCTCCGACTATTAAAGTCTTCGTTCCATTTATTTCTACTTTGGTGACAGGCTTTTTATCAGTAGGAGTCACAGTCGAAGGAACACCTGTCGAAGGCTTCCCACTAGTGTTTGAAGAATTATTGTCGTTGCATCCTATTAGGCAAGTCAATAATAACCAAGAAGATAAAGCAGGAATTAATTTTCTTTTTTTCATAAGCATCAAATCCTTTCTATTACTTGTTAGACAAGTAATTCTCAATTTGCTTCTCTATAATTGGATTGGAAGTAGTTCCGATATCATAGTAAGTCAAAGCAGCATATCCGCTTTGAGAGCCATCTGACATAGTGCTGGCTAATATCAAAGACAGTTTTTTCAAATTGGCTTTATTTGAAACTTTAACTCCAACACCTAAAGGCAATAATGATTTAGTTCCGGAATAAACGTAATCAAATATCTTTTGACTTAAAGTATAGTCGTTTAAATTCCAATATGTAATTCCACCATATGTTCCTATGTCATACTTATCAGTATCATATAAGTCTTGAGAGAATTCAGACATATAATTCAATGAATTCTCATCGCTATAGACTTTTCCAATACCGGGAAGCTTCATATTATGAATAGCATCAGCATAGTCTGTACCTTTGTTCACAACAAATTTCTTGACGATCATATCATTGTTTGAATCATATATAATCTTTCCGCTTGTATCAGTCTCATACTGAACTCCAAAGGAATAAATATGGTCACCGTCCTTCAAGTATCCTTCGTTGGTATTAGGATCTCCATATACTTGAAGGAAATAATAGGAGGGATTATAGAAGACTTTAGCCATACCTTTGCTATTCACCAAAGTGTCATAAGAATAGTTGTTTCCTTTAAAGGCATCCAATACAGTCTTCAAATCATCTTTTGTTTGAGTCGAAGGCTCATCGCCTTCGGACAAATAATCTGTAACCTCAGGAATTGATGTGTTGTTGACGTCGAAGAACTTAGCTTTAAATTTACCATATCTAGTTCCAGTATTCTTGCTATATAAATCAAAAGTAGCAGTAAACTCAGCTTTATCTTCATCTGTTATTTGAATAGTGACACCATCTACACTGAAATCATCCTGCACGTTGATTTGACATAGATGAGCGAAATTATAAACGAATTGACTATCAGTCAAATAATATATCTTCTCTTCATTATTCTTCACATATCCACTCAGCAATGAGAAATCAAATGAGCTGAAAGAAGTCCTATAGTCTCCGTATATGGATTCGTAGAAATTGCCATCCGAATCAGCAATAGGAGTACCGATTATGCTCAATTTATCATTTGAATCTAATTTGAAATAATTCAATGATCCTTGATCTATCATTGCACCACTTCTCTCCCCACTAGAAATAACATCCAAAATTCCATCTGGGGTGCGTTTCTCAGTGTAATCAAGCTTATAAGCTGAAGACAAGTTAGTCATTCCAGTTCCATCTAATGAAATTGTATAGTTATCGTTACAGTTCAAATATTTATTGAACACCTTATAAAAGTCAAAATCTAATGGATCCTTAGCTGTCTTTCCCGAATCTATATAAGATTTGATTTGAGCATTTGTCGTACTGTTTATATCATAAACACTGGATTGAACTCTCAAGTCCAAAGGATTGTCTGATGATTCTCCATAAGTCAAAAGAACCGAATCGAACAAGATAGAGTCACCAATCGTCTTTATTTTGAGAGACTTAGGATACAAAGAACCTTGAGTCTGTCTAAGGAAGACTGTCATGATGACCAAATCATTAGCTTCATTTCCTTCTTGGCCGAACTCATAAGGATAATATCCATCGCCATCAGTCTCAGTCGGAAGTTTGGACAAATCCAAATTAGCTACACCGTTGATATATGAATAAATTTCATCATATCTTACCCCGGTGTTATAGTTGACCAAAGGAATTCCAGCATCGACATTTCCTTCGTCATCCAATGTATATCTATAGATAAATCCATCACCTTGAGCTATACCTTGAGAATTAGTATTGTTTCCTTGCTGAAATGAATAATTGGTGAAGAAGAAGTTCATATCGGATTCACCTTGGTCATAGTTACTTACATGATATCCGATAGAGAAGTTAGAATCCTTCTTTATTTCTTTCATCAATCTTTGTAATTCACCCACAGGTTGGTAATCGTTATCACCAGTATTGGATGAATTGTCGCTAGGAGTTGTAGGAACAGGAGTTGTTGTTCCATTGGAGCAAGAAGCCAACAAGGAAATCAAGGATAAAGAAGCGATAATATTTTTAAATTTCATTAGAAACTCACCCCCAATCCAGTCAAGAATGTCTCAGTGACAGTATGAGAAGTAGAGCCGAAATTGCTATAGGTGTAATAGACCGAGTGAAGTCCATATGTTCCTTGATAATTTGCTTGCATTTTCAATCCAACTTCACCGCTAGTGATGTTTCCATCGCTATTCTTAGTCAATTTAATATAGGAATCCTTGACACTGCTCATCCAATTGGTACTAGATTGCCAACCCCAACCAAACAATCCATTAGCCCAACCAGACATCAATTCACTATTATTGGAATGATAATAGTTACTGTCAGTAAGGCTTTGCTCCAAATAAGCTTCGGCATATTGAGTAATTCCCATGTTATAAGGGTAGAAAGTAGCTTGGATATCGTTGACATAGAATGCACCGACATCGTTATACCATCCAGAATATCTAGCCCAGGAATATGTCTCATCGTTTCCGCTCTTCTTCCATTCGTATACAACTTTGATATTAGTTCCTTCTTCCTTAACGATGTAAAGAACATTCTCTTTACGCTCACTTTCAGGAATATCCTTCAAGTATTCATACTCTTCATTGTACTTTGTAGTCTCTGTCTCGACAGGTCCATGAAAATAATCGAAGAATAAGTTTCCATTATTGTCAGTGGTGAATCCATAACAAGCATCATAATTCAAAGTTTTAGTAGTAGGTACTAACTTTGTCTTATCGTATTCATCGCTTGGATTTTTTGTATAGTCATAATCGGCATTCTTAGAATAATAAGTAACTTCTGTTCCTTTCTTAACTAAAACATATCCAAAGTCATGATATGAAGAATTTTTGAAGTCAAAATAGAAATAGTTATTAGTACAGTAAACTGTGTAAGGATCAGCTTTCAATTCATTTCCATTAGATAGATGTATGTTATAACCTTTGATGGTGAAATTATTTTGATTCAAAACATCCATGAATTTAGTGACATCATCATATTTCTCAACACCTTTTAAAGTCTTTGAAGCCAACTTTGATTTTGTCTTATCCAAAATCGAAGACTTATCAGTCAAATCAGTGAAATGGCCAGTTATCGTTCCATAACTTCCTAAATCGATTTGACACTCAAATTCGAGACTATCCATATCAAGGATATTTATATAACAAGTAGTTATATAGCTAGATATGGATGATCCATACGTGGTCATATATTGAAAAACCGAAAGGACATCGGATGAAGTCAACATATATTTGTTAGTCGATACTTTAGTTCCGATAGACACTTCAGCAGTGCTAGGAGTGATTCCGTCCAAAGTTGAGAGCATGCCGACAGTAGCTAGGTTCAAAGGTCCGTACAGCGTGTCATCGATAGTCACTCCATCAGTAGTATATTTAGTATACTGATAAAGCGAAGGGGTGGGATCATAGTCATCATTCAAATAGTATTTGAATAATTTATTGTTTTCATCCAAGGCCAATCCAAAACTAGCCGAATCATCTTCGTGATCTAAGTTGTACCAGCATTTAGAATCAAAATAATCTGTGAAATGGCCTTCATTATTTTGAACCGTGCTGGTGACTTCATAAGAGTAGCGACTCACACCCGAGACACCGTTCAAAAAGCCGTTCAATACACTATCGCTATCATCGATGACGTCATCGGCATCTTGATTTCCTTCTAATCCCTTGCCGGAATTGTAGTCAATAGGCTTTTTATCCGTTTTGTCAGAAGGAGTAATTGAAGAAGTGGCATTGCCACAGCTTGTCAAGCTTAACAAGGAAAGCAATGCTAAAGAGATGATTATTTTATTTCTTTTCATATTACTTAATCTCTCCTATTGAAATAGTCTTGGAGAAAGAATCTCCTGTATCTAACAAACCTTTAGTCTTATCAGATGACTTGTTGATGAAGAACTTGCTATATGTTCCAATATCGAATGAAGATCCTTCCTTGAACAAAGTCTTGGAAGTTTGATATCCACCATTGCTAAACGAATCGACATTGTTGGCTTCTATAACTCTAACTTCATCGAAGAGATTATCATTAGAATCAACTCCAAATCCATAGTTGTATCTGCTCGATCCTCTATCGTTAGACATAGGAAGAATAATCTTATGTTGAGAATTGATAGTATCACCGGTCTTATATTCTTTAGAAGTATAAGTTCCATCATCTTTCTTTGAATTCACATCGACCACAAATTTTCTATTGTCGATATGATAGATTCTCACACCCTTATCGTTCATAGCTAAAGGTCTATCAGAAACACTTCTCCTAGAATCATCATAGTTCAATCCTTCATTTGTGTATAACTCGATTAAAATGTATTCACTGAAAGGATCGAATTCATTCTTATCATTGATGACATAGGAATCGCCAGGAATAACTATCAAAGCATTTTCGTTTTGCATGCTCTTCAAATCAATAGTTGCATTTCCAGTCACCAAATAAGGTTTGGTCCAACCCAATAGCATCTTGGAATACATGTTTTGATCGATGATATTTGAATCCATCATATCGACTTTTCCAATAGGGTTATAGCTAGAAACATCAGAATAATAATCGTTCAATCCCAAGAAGTGACCTGTCTCATGAATATAAGTGTGTGTGTCGATTTTGCTAATGCCGTATCCTTCATACATGAAGTCGTAACTGGCCCAACCGAACAAGTTATAGATTGGCTTTGAAACATCGGGTTTTCTATCCTTTGTAGGGGTTTGATTTCCCCATGATGTATAAGCCCAAAAGTTGTTATCGTCTCCTTTAGGTCCACCATTAGAATAATTAGGGCAAGAATATATACACCATATTCCATCGATGTATCCATCTTTGTTATTGTCGTACTTAGTCAAATCAAATCCCTTGGTGTCAGACAACCAATCGCAGACCTTGTTTACGATATCGTAAGTATCAGACAAAGTGATGTTAGCCGCATTGGTGTAACTATATCCCAAGTCATCATTGATCTCACAATAATCTGTGACTTCACCACTGAGATTCAATTTTCCATAACTGGATTGATAGTAATAATCTTTGACCGAGCAATAGACATCATCTCTTCCAGAAGAGAAGAAAGCTTTGTCTAAATCAGACTTGACTCTTTCGCTATCATCGATTCCATCACCATCGATATCGATTGTTTCATATCCGGGTACAATCAAAGGAACTACAAGGATGTTCACATCACCAGTAGAAGGGAGAACTCTAGTGTTGTAGAACTTCTTATCAGTCAATGAATCAAAGTTTTCAGTCAAGGTGACATTTTCAGGATTCACTACCTTTCCACCAGTAGCCCCACTCACTTCAACACTGACCGAGTGCTTATATATACTATCGTCAGGAGTTTGACTAGTATTATTAGATGGATTGCATCCAACTAAGAACATAGTCATCGACAATCCGATAAGTCCAAATAAATTTCTCTTCATTTTTACTCTCCTTTATCTTCTACATTGAGAACCTTTATTTTGAAAGGAAGCTCGTTTCCATCATCATATGTATAACGTCCATTGAAGAACTGATATCCATAAGACATGATGTCAAAAGGCTTACTTTCAGAATAATACAATGTTTGATTAGTCATCATTCCATTCTTATCAAAAGTATTGATTCCACTGGATTCAAGCAATCTGATTTGGTCGAAGTAATCGAAACTTTGAGGTAATTGGAAATTTTTAGATTCACTCATATTGTTGGATATAGGCATCAATATAGCTTCATCATCTTGGAGCATCTGACCGTCCCAAACATATCCGTCTACGTAGGCAAGCTTTTGTCCACCCATATAATCGACAACTTTGCATTTAAAGATTCTAGAATCGATGTGATAGATTCTTACACCAACTTTATTTGCCATGGCAGATCTATCAAAAACGTAAGGCCCATAAGTATCCTGTTCATTGTTTCCATCAGGTGTATACAAGTCAATCATTAAATATTCACTGAAAGGATTGAATGTATATCTAAATTTATCGATTCTATTCCCTTTGATTGCATCTTCGACACTTTGAGAGATTTCAGCATAGTTTGAAGGAATGACTATTACTGAATTTCCACTGTTTTTAGAAACATTTGTAATAGTGATTTCACTAGTTCCATACACGACATAAGGAGTGACCCATCCCAACAACATCTTAGAATAAGAATCCAAATCTCCGATGTTTTGATCCATCATAGTAGATTCGCCAGCTGGATGATAGCTAGAATCAGATGAAGAATAATAGTCCTCCAATCCTAGCAGGTGACCAAACTCATGAATGAATGTATGAGAATCTAATTTGATTTTAGATAAGTCAGATAAATCCGGAGTATCATTTTTATTTCTTTCACAATATGATGTGTACATCATATCGAAACTAGACCATGAGAAGCCGGAAGTTGAGGGCTTATCATTTTTAGATTCAGAATAGAAATCCCAATAAGTGAAATTCCAAAAAGCTTGATTCAAAGTGGAAGAATCAAACTGAGGATTAGATTCGTGTTGAATGTAGTTTTCTGTCGTCCAATCCAAATGATCGTAGACTAAATAAACACCGTCGATGTTTCCATCTTCATTATTATCAAAATCTTTTAGATTTATTCCTTGAGAAGAGCCAGCCCAATCCACTGCACCTCTCAATATTTTATTCACGATCGTTCCTTCAGTTCCTGAAGTTATGTCTTTGACATCAGAGACTAATGTAGTGGCATCGAACCAATCAGTGACAGTTCCACTCAAATTAAACTTTCCATAACTTGCTTCACTATAGTATTGCTTGACCGATTTAAATCCTAAAGAAGAGTCATCTTTGTCTCCGAAGAAAACCTTCTCGATATCAGATTTAACTTTATCAGTCTTGTATTCATTTCCACCAGGGAGATGAACAGGAATTACTAAAAGATTGGCATCGCCTAAAGAAGGCATGACTGACTTGTTGTTAGAAAGAGTTCCAGACAAATCGTTATAATTTAATTCAAGATCCACCTTATCAGCTGGAACAAATCTACCATTGGAAGAATAATCGTTATTCTTATAAATTCTAACCGTAGCTAATCCACTGGCATCTGTATCGACTTGAATATCACCAGTGTTGCTACCATTTCCACTATTTGCTCTCTGACCACAACTAGTCAATAACAAAGAAAGCAATGAAACAGTGGTAATTAAAGCTTTTTTCTTAATGAACATATCGTTTCAAATCTCCTATTGCTGAAAACCGCATAATTATATCATTCAAAGATAATTATATTCTTATTTATTTAGGTTTTTACTTTAATTAATCTTAAATCTGTAGAGAGGTTAACTAATAATTGAAAAATTCAAATTATTACTTAATATAGCATTAATTTTTTAGCAATAAATATTATTAGTCTTCGCTATTTATAACTTTGATTGGTTTTTTAGTAATAGACTTTACTATTGCACTAATTGAAGGAATTAATCCAACCACAATCACAAATAAAAACAAGAGCAAAATATAATCGATTTTAATTAAAAACAAAGGAACATAAAAATAAAGTCCATCGAGACAAGAATCTATTATTCCTATTCCAAATAAGACTAATAAAAACTCCAAGATGCTGATTCCAAAACTTAATAACAATGCAATAGTCAAAAGCCCACATTTAGAGCATCCCAAAGACTTTAATATTCCTAAATTATGATCTAAATCTTTTATAGCTGAATAAAGCAATGACCAGGTTATAAAAATACTGATAATAAATAAAGCTAAATAAATTAATTTTTCTATCAAAGAAGGAATAGCGGAAAACATAATATAATTCTTTTTATATTCAAGTTTATAAGACATAGATGTAGATATTCGAGTATCAGGAGCATCAGCTAAACTCTCCTTATCAATATCGTTTAATAAATCCATGTCTTCCTTAATGTTACCTTTGATTTCATATAAAAAACTAACAAATCCATTCACAACATTTGTTTTTTCTTCTTCACAATCTTTTGAGACATATACGTAACCAGATAGAAACTCTCCATTCAAAAAAGATTTATTCTTTTCACTAAGATTTTGATTTTGACCATCCACCTTAAGAAGAGAGTGATTCTTTAAAAATTCATCCAGTTCATGATTGGTTGCGGAGAAGATTCCGACAATCTTCTTTCCTTGATATTCTTTCCCAATCAAATCATCGACTGACTTTAAATCATTCTTATGGAAATCATCGTACGAATCTAGTCTATACTCAGTACTATGAAATAAGATCTCAGCACTTATATCAGATATAGCAATCTCATCAGCATTCTTAGGATAACTACACTGAGTTTCAGTTTTTAATTCCTTGAATTTCTCTAAGTAAGGGAAATTATCATCTATTTTAATTGCTTTTTCTTTTTTTGATATATTAAAAAAACAAGAATCCACTTCTGTATCCTTCACGAAATTCCCGAAATTAGTGAAACCACAATCACAAATATCCCATTTCCTAACATTGTGCCTTCTAAACACGTCGTTGA
>ERZ1031845.8-NODE-8-length-72631-cov-8.915427_pt1 | contig 72631 bp, 54 predicted proteins | sample MGYA00518169_ERZ1031845 | MGnify/ENA primary metagenome ERZ1031845 (study PRJEB33719, sample SAMN04261265) | wastewater metagenome | biome: rural village; feature: human; material: feces | host: Homo sapiens | place: El Salvador | collected 2014-01-14 ...
CCAAGGCCTCTTTACTGTGCCCTTGAAAAAAGTAGTCAATTCTAAAACATTTGATGAATTTGAAAATAATGTAAATCAGCTTATTAAAGTCTATATGAAGGGGTTTGTAGATGATTTAGGTTATACATTTAAATATAAATTGAAGAAATAAAGAAGTTATGAAAAAACAATGTTAGTGACGATCATTCAATTTTAAAAGCGATAGCTTATTTTTCAAAAATTGATAAAATGAAATTTAATATTTTATCGTTTGTTTTAATTGCTGAATTGGAATTTATATAAGCGACATTATAAACATGTCCTTTTGGGTCGATGTTATTGTTTATGACTTCGATATTAGGATAGTATCTTTTAACTTCTTTAAGAACATCGATGTTTATTTCACCCATTACATCATCACCGGTAGAAGTTATGAATAGCATTGGTGGAAGATAAACATTATCCATTAAAACTTTACTATTTTTAGTGTTTACATATATTGGATTTTTCTTATATTTCTTTCCAAACATAGCTCTGAACAACAAAGGATACCAGAAATGTGTTTGACCCATGATGTCAAAATCAAATGCTGGATGATTTAAGATTAGTCCTTTGAAATCTATGTTTAGATTTAAGCCTAGAATCGGATTGATTAGCTTTCTATCCAACAAAGAAGCTAGTGACAAAGCAAAGTATCCGCCAGCTGAATCACCTGTAAGAAAAACGTTGTTTAAATTGTATTTTCTCTCTTTAGCAACTTTTATAAATACATTGATGGAGTTTATTATATCTTCTAATTGATTATTTACTTGAACCCCTTCTACAAGCCTATAACTCATTCCCATCACTATAAGATTCCTATGAGCCATAGTCATACAAAAAGGTCTGTTTAGCTCTTTATCGCCATAAGCCCAAGCTCCACCATGAATATCAATCAGTATAGGTAGTTTAGTCAAATCTTTATCTTTTGGCCAATAAATAGAAAAAGTATGGTAAGGGTCGTCATCCTCACCATACTTGAAGTCTTCAAAAGAAACATCGTCAGGCAAGACTAGTGCCTTCATTCTTTTCTGATCTTCCACTTCGACATTCTTCCATACTTTGTGGAAAATCTTAAGGAAGACTTTATAAATCAATCCCATGATTAGTTAAGCTTGTAGGTTCCTTTGAATTCACCGCTGAATGGGAATCCATCCAAATTCATACAAGGGTCTGTAGGAAGTGACAGGTCACTTCCGTATCTGGCATCTATGATGTGATCAGCTGCTTTGGCAATCATGGATGCATTATCAGTAGTGCACCACATAGGAGGAATCAACACTTCGTATTCATCCTTGTGTTTCAACACTTCACTTCTAAGATATGAATTAGCAGAAACACCTCCGCCGATTATGACCATTTTTGCGTGGAAATCTTCAGCTGCTTTAAAGGCTTTCCTAACGAATTGATTAACGAAAGCAACTTCTACAGATTTAGCGTATTCAATAACTCTTTCATCGGATAATTTTCCACCGTTTTGAGTTTTCTCTTGCTCAACTTTTCTTATGATTGCTGACTTCAATCCAGAATAAGATAAGTTATATCCAGGAACACGTGGGAAAGGAAGTTTGAAAGGTTTTACTTCAGGATGAGCTTTGCATAGCTTATCTATTGCGACTCCACCCGGATAGGGAAGACCGATTTCACGAGCTACTTTGTCGAAAGCTTCTCCGATGGCATCATCTAAAGTTTGACCGACGATTTCAAAATCTAGATGATCTTTCATCAAGATGATCTCTGAGTTTCCACCACTTGCTAAGCATGCAATCATAGGGAAATGAAAATCACCAGCATATTCGTTAGCATATAGATGTCCGGCTAAGTGATGGACTCCTATCAAAGGAATTCCAAGATAAGCGGCGACAGTCTTAGCTGCTATCACACCGACTTGTAATGCACCGGGGAGACCAGGTCCAGCTGTAACTGCCACATGAGTCAATTCTTCAGGTTTAATACCGGCTTTATCTAAAGCCATGAAGATAACTGACGCAACATTTTGAAGATGAAGACGGCTAGCTAATTCCGGATATACACCTCCAAACTTTTGATGCTCTTTAATTTGTGTGGAGATGATATTGGATTTCATCTCTCCATCTTTTAATACAGCAGCAGCTGTTTCATCGCAGCTACTTTCCAAAGCTAGAATACATCTATTTTTACCATCACTCATTTTTGCTTCCTCCATTCCATACACAAGGCATCTATACCATTGTAGTATCCTTTTCTAATTCTGTATGTTTTGAATCCTCTATTTATATATAGATTTTTAGCTCTTTCGTTTTTGGCGTTTACTTCTAATAAGATTCTATTTACATTCATCTCTTCCAATTCTTTGATCATCTCTTCCATCAAAAGTCTTCCATAGCCGTTTCCTTCATATTTTATCGATACGGCAACGGAATCTATTTCTGCCTCATCTAGTTCTAATGTCGCTAGGACATAACCTATTGTTATCCCCTGGATTGATCCTACTAAGACTAGATGATTTTTCTCATCTAAAGCATCTATAAGGACTTGTTTATCCAAGGAATGACTGAGATTTCTTTCTTTTGCAATTCTTAGAACATCATCGATTGTTTCTTTAGAAAGCTGATTGACTATCATCATATCTTTTCAGTGTAGAGAGGAACAAGATCTTGAACATCATCGGGTGTGTATTTCTTATATGCTTCTCTAACTTGCAAAGACTCAGCTAAAGATAAGGATATAGATTCATGTCCTTGAGCAATCACTTTAGCTCCTTCATCTATTGAAGCATAGATAATTGTCTCATTGCTGAATCCGTTTATATCTTCTAGTTTATCGGCGTGACCATCACTGATCTTTTGACCATCCTTATAAAGAGCATAAAACAAAGTGTTATGTCTATCGGATAAAATAGCTAATCCATTTTTCAATTTGGATGCTCTGAATAAGACTTCTAATGTAGGAGCACCATATAAGTCGGCTTCATGTTTTAATGCAAAGAAAACTCTAGCTTGTGTCAAAGCCATTCTTATTCCGGTTGTAGATCCAGGCCCAGTAGTAGCATAAATCTCATCTAAATCTCTATATTTGATTCCAGCTTTTTCACATAAAGACATAATCAAAGGAAACATTTGTTCCAATGTTTCCTTTGGCTGGTCATCAAATCCTTCAAAGGTTTGACCTTTACTCGATATGACTACGGTCAAGCTTTTCATAGACGCATCTATGAAAAGACGATTCTTATTTAGTTCTTCCATGGCTAATTACTGCCTCCCTTGTACCATCTTTATTCATGGTCAATTCGACTGTGATGAAGTCTTTAACATTCTCGAATTCATCAACTATATACTCAGGCCATTCGATGTAACACACTCCACTCGGATCGTTCAACAATTCTGTAAGACCTATATCTCGATTTTCATCTTTGTTTTCAAGTCTATATGCATCGACATGGTAGAAAGTTAAAGATGTTCCTCTATAAACTTTTATCATGTTGAATGTAGGAGAGTTTACAACCCTGTCAATTCCTAGACCTTTAGCTAATCCTTGAGCAAAGCAAGTCTTACCAACACCCATAGGTGCATAGGCTAAGATGACTTCTCCACCAGCTAAAGACTTGGCTAATCTTTTTCCAAGTTTTCTTGTGTCATTGGCAGTCTTCAAAACAAACTTTCCATAAGGTGATTTGATTTTTGCCATAATAAACCTTCTTTTTATTTCTCTATTTCTTCAGCCTTTTCTTCTCTTATTTCATCGGTCAAATTTTTAAATACAGTCAAAGCCAATTCTACATCGTGAGGATATTGCTCGACATTGTTCTCTTGAACTTTATCATACATAGGAAGCTCCATGATAGCAGAACTATAGTTGAGCATGAATGCAGCTTCGCTCTTATTGAATGTGAAGAACCAGTCTTGCAAGACACTATTGGGTGTCATTTTTTGCATAGCTTCGATTATTGCAGGCTTTAATGTCTCGCGTACAAACTTCTCATCGCTAGCCCAAATTACATAGTCATTATTTAATAATTCACCAGCTAAGTTATCGAATCTAGTCAATCCGTGAACATTTGTAGGAAGATAAGTATCTTTAACTTTTCTTACGACAATTAAGTAATCGTTAGGATTCTTAGCATTGACTTCATAGCTGAGGAATTTACCATATCCACCTACATATGGACTTCTACCATTGTTAGCTTTCTTTTTCTTATCTTTCTTATCTTCCTCGGCAACCGGTTGTTCTTCGTTAACTTCTTCTGCTTTGTTAGGATCTTCGATAACTTTCTCTAAGGCAATTCTATTTACAAATTCATTGTATACAGGAACTGAAATTGAAACTTCTGTATCGCAGAGTGCTTTTCCGTAGTAATCCATTACGACATGTGAACGAGATTCAATCGAATCGATAGTTGCAAAGTAGTGGGTGTTGATGATGGACCAATCATCAACTTTTCCATCGATGGAATAAGTGACATTGTCCACACCGGGTTTTCCAACGTATGCATCCGAGATAAATGAATCAGTCCATATATCGAGATAGTTTCCAATTTCTTTGTAGCTTTTTTTCTTTCCGACATTAGAAAGAATTAAGAAGCAAACTAATGCGACAATAGCCAATCCGAAGAAAGGCCACATCAAGCAGTTGTAAAGAGTCTTGTTTTCAGTTCTGCTCAAAGTGAAGTATACGACTGCTGTAGCGACGATGAAGAAGGCAAATATTCCAACTGATATATTTGCTCCTAATCTATTGGAACGATAGTTTTTTACGAAGTTCTTTCTAGCATTTTCGATAGCGTCTGCTAACTTTAAATTGACTCCATCAACTTTTCCAGAAGCATTCTTGTAGATGAAGTTCTTTTGAACATCAGCTTCTTTCTTTGTGTAGACACCTTCCTCAGTTTCTAAAGTCTCGACTCCATTTTCATCTTTCTTAGTCTCTTCGACTTTAGCCTCGACAGGTTGGCTTTCTTCTGCAGTAGTTTCTTCTTTATTTTCTACTTCTTTGTTCTCTGTGTTTAACTTTTCAGGGTCTAGCTCGGCCATGTTTAATCCTCCTTAGTTAAATATAGACATAAGATTATATATTACATCTTAATAAATAGACACGGCTGTAATTGGGTTTAAGTTAAATGTTTGAAATGGAAAACAAAAACAGGATGGAAATCCCATCCTGTTTCAGTCGATTCAATTGAATTTATAATGATAGTTTTAGTGGAGATTTATCTATGGCGTTCCATATAGGTTTAATCAACAAGCCGCCGACTATTAAATCTAAGACTAATGATATTCCAATATATCCGGCGTTGTAAGTCAAAGAGTAAATCCAAGTAGCGGGGCTATTCCAATTGGCTATGGTAGCAAAAGCGAATACACCAGAGAAGAACGAAGAGAGAAAACGAAGCAACATAGTAAAAGTCATAGCCGCGAAGAATGGCCACCATTTATGTTTTAAGAATGGCTTTCTGAAGAATCCGGCGACAAATGCAAATCCAAATCCCAAGATATAATCCAATAGTATAGAAATCCAAATAGCATTTACTGAATAGACATATCCATTATCCATCAGCATATCTATTCCAGCATATACGACACCACCTAGCAATCCGTATTGCCAGCCACATATCAATCCTATGAAGACTAAAGGAAGCGAGGATAAGGATACTGATCCTCCATTTGTCCAAGGATCAAATATACCTATGGCGGAGCCTATTCCTCCTAGTACAAATGCGAAGGCAGTGAGCATTGCAGTTAGTGCCAACTTATAGATTAAATTAGACTTGCTAATTCTATCTTTACCCGAATAAGACTTTTTTTCGTTTTTAATATTTTGTTCGTTCATTTCAGTAAATCTCTCAGTCGATATAAGATTATAAGACGAAGTATAAAAGAATGCCAATGAAATGCAATAAAGTTCCTACAACATATAAGGAATGAGCTATAGTGTGCATATATCTGACTTTATGACCCATTCCATGGAATATAGCTCCAAATGTATAGGCGATTCCACCGAATAATATGATTAGGAATCCGGTCATTCCAATCTCAGTTATTATGACTGGAGTAAAAGCGATGATCATCCATCCTAAGATGATGTATCCTGCCATGGATACACCGACTACGACTTTGTTGTTCAGCCAAAGACAATTGAAGACGGTCAACAAGATTCCTAATCCCCACTCGACTCCTAATACGACATAAACCCAAGTCATGCCCATTCCATAAGCACCTGGAAGTCCCAGGACTGTGATAGGAGTATAAGAAGCTGCTATTAAGAAATAGATAGTACAATGGTCTATGACTCTCAATACTTTCTTTCCTCCATTGACCCAAAGAAAGTGGTAGATAGCAGATATTGCGTATAAGAAGATAGCTCCTAGTGCGAATATGAACATTGTTGTGATGGCGGCAGGATGGCTGAAAGCATAAATTTCGCCGACACCGAAGTATGGTTTTGTCGTTACTACTGAATAGTAGATTCCAACTATCAGCATTATTATTCCTAAAGCTCCACCTACGATATGCGAGATGGCAGAGGATAAATCCTCACCTCTAGTATATTGAGGTAAGAAGCAACGGATGGAGATAGTCTCTAAATCGTTATAGGATAAATTGTCGGGCAAAATCTGACCTGTAGCTTTAGCGTAACACTCAGCTTGCTTTTTCATATTGTCATATTTCATCTTGTTGAGAGTTGCGTTTTCTATATCTCTCATATGGCGTTTATCTTCTTTACTCAATCCGGGAAGACTTCTTTCTTTTCTACATTTCTTCCTATAGTCATTTCTTTCTTTTCTTCCTTGTCTATCGATTTCTGTGATTTCGTCTTGAGTAGGAATAGGTCCTCTAGCTACAATCTTTTTCTTCGATACAGGTCTATCGCCTTCCAAAGGAATACGACCATCGTTTGCTCTCAACTGCAAATCTTTATCTTTTCTATTAAATATATTTTTATCCATAAAAAAACTCCAGGCATAATTTTACAACACTCTTTTTATATAAGTTTATAAAAATAATAAGCCTTGAGTTTTTTTGCGTAGTTTTGTTCTTGAATAGTTTGCTTTACTATTTCAATCCCCACCATCTGACATAATCGACTTCCATAGAAGCGGGTAAATCAGAATCGTTTGGATTGATATAGTTATCAAACATACCACCCACAGCTAAATTTAATAGAATATGGAAGTTTTTATCGAATGGTTGTCCGCTATTTCCTTCTACACCTGAATATTGATTGCATTTAGAACCGAAGAAGCAAATATCATCGACATAAAAGAATAAGGAATCTGATTCCCATTCCACGGCGTAGGTGTGCCAGTCTTTCATATTGCTTGATAAAGTTTGATTCAAATCACATGTTCCAGTGTTGTATGCATGTTGGTTGTTATTGTTGGCGAAGTGAATAGCAGCCGATGTTTCATTTGGAAGTCTTCCTTTAGCTTCCATGATATCTATTTCTCCACTATTTGGCCAGTTTCCATAAGTAGTAGTGTCAGGAAGCATCCAAAATGCAGGCCATAAACCCTGATAAGGAGGTAATTTGATCTTAGCTTCTATTCTCCCATAGGTAAAAGCTACTTTATTAGCAGTTCTTATTCTTGCTGAAGTATAGGCTTTTCCACCTTTGTTCTCTCTTCTTGCTGTTATTTTTAATGCTCCATTATTTACTGAAACATTATCTTGAGAATAGTATTGCTGCTCGCTATTACCCCATCCTGGAATTCCATATTGTGATCCATCACCTTCTTGATAAGACCAATAATTCATATTTAATGAATTCCCATCGAATTCATCGTGCCAATTTAATTTGTATTTTTTTGGATTAGGATTCTCGTTTTCTATAGGATTTGTTTGGCTTGAGGAAGAAGAATTATTATTGGATGAAGACGAGCTTGATGTCGGAGTAGGAGTTTTATTTACTACAGTAATATTCATTTCAGTAGAGACTGAGCTATCTATGGCTAAAGAAGCATAGATAGTAGTAGATCCTATTTTTTTACCGGTTATAACACCTTCTTTATCTATAGAAACTATATTTGTATTTCCACTCTCCCATATAATTTCTTCATCAGTAGATGTGTTCAATTGATATGTATGACCTAAAACTAATCTATCGATAGGGTTTGTTATTTCTATAGAATCGATAGTATTGATTGAGGAAGAACTATTGGTGGTATTGTTTTTATTACTTGAAGGCTTGCTAAATGTGAACCTGATAGGCTCACATGATGCTAGTGATACTAGCATCAACAATATAGATATAGCTTTAGTTCTTTTAATCATATTTCATCTCCATATAAAATTTATCGATTGAAGTATAAGATAAATAATTGAAAGGGCTTTAATTACAGCTTTATTTTTTGGATGTAGAACATGGATTTTAAATACAACTGCAATCAGTTTATTAGTTTAATAGAAAAGGATAGATAAAAAAACTGACCATTCATAGATGAGTCAGTTTTTATCCCTAGCCTGCATTATTCTTCTAATTTGTTCTCAATATTCTTTTCTTTCTTTTACATCGGAACTCAACTTTTGAAAAGATAAGTGTATCGAATTTAAATCAGCTTCAGAGATAAATCTATTCAGTGAAGCTAGATAATTCAAAGCCCAGACTGATTGGGAAGCATAGAAATCCGCTTCTAAATCGGTCGAGTTGTTTATCTTCTTATATTCGGCTTGAATGAGTTTCTTCAACTCATTCATTCCGTCTATCAGTTCATCTTTGATTTTGAAGATAGCAGTGAAGTTCAATCTGTTCTTATTTAGGAAGATAAGATAGTCTTTATCATCTGTTTTCTTATCTAGTCTTACCTCTTTGTACTTTAAGAAGATTTCTTCTATGAAGTCCTTGCTTAAGTCATACTTGTCTTCGTAATTCTTATAGAATGTCGCTCTACTGACTTCACCTTGCTCTATTATGTCGATCACTGTTATTTTCTTGAAGTCTTTTTGAAGAAGCAAAGCGACATAAGCTTCTTCGATGAACTTCTTGCTTTTGAAATTTTTGTTTCCTCTCATAGCGCCCTCCATAAAGCTTTTTATATTTAACTTGTATGTGCTTTCATAATAGTTGCTAGGAAAAGAAACTGGGATGAATTGTCAAAGTTGGCTTTTTAATTGCCAAAATTGGTCTCTTCGAACTGAATAGGGAACAACAAATCTAAAGAGAAGATATCTTCCTTTAGTTTTATAGACATTTTTCCTTTATATTCTTTCATCATCATCTCTATTGATTTCAATCCAAATCCATGCATGGATTTGTCGCTCTTGGTGGTGATTCCTATCTTTGTATTTACTTTATCTTTATCGCAGTAATTCTCAATATGAATATTTATATAATCACCATAGTCTTTACTAGTTACAGCTATTACTCTTTTGCTCTCTGGTAATTGAGTCACAGCTTCAATTGCGTTCGAAATTGAATTTTCAAATAAAGAATATAAGTTCTCTTTTGGAATGTAGTTGATTTTTGAGGCATCGACTAAACAAGTAAAATGAATCTTGCTTTTGACCATCTTCATTTCTTTCTCTGCCAAGACCATATCTAAGGCTTCACAATTTGTTTTGTTCACAAACTTAAAAACATCTAAGGACGATTTTAATGAATCTAGTTCTTCCTTGTCGATTTTGGTAGACAAGTTGTCTAATCTATGTTTTAAATCATGCATCTTAACATTGATAAAATCCATGTTCTCAGCATTTTTGTTATAGTTTCTTTTATCTATTTCCCATAGTGTTTGTACTTTCATCTTATCTATTGCATTTTTTCTAGATCTCAATAATTCCAATTCAGTAGTTACGATAATGATTCCGACTATCATATCGAAGGAATAGGTGCAGTACCACATTCCTTTTGAATCAAATTTGGAGGAAGTCATCATAGCATAGCAAGATAGAATCGATATTCCTGCTAGGGCCATCAAAGTTATCAATATTTGTCTTTTTTCTTGAATCTTGTCTATTCCGATTCTAAGATCCTTGTTTCTGAGATAGATGAAATATGTAGTGAAGTAAGTTGAGCAGAATATGGGTGCTAGTATTGCAATTACATAGTACCAAAGAGATTGATCGAATCCTATTGAAATTCTTATTATCGACATCAAGCAATAGGAGAAGTTTTGAATGCAATATCCTACAGTTCCAGCTAACAATATACTTGGAATAGTAGCTTTAAAACAAATGTTCAATCCTATTAAAGACAATGAGAATGTTATCAAAGGAAAAGATATTTGGATAGCTAAATTGAGCCAACCTATAGGAACATAAATGAAATCTCTAAGAAAATTAAAAGCGATGACAGCGATGAAACAAATAACAGCTCGTATCCAAAAGTAGTTTCTTCTAGGGAAATACTGAGCTATTAAAGACTCTCCTAGTATTAAAAACAAAGGAAAGTCGATCAGTCCATATACTTGATCGGCCGTCATTGAGATATTCCTCCGTTTTTGTTTAGGTGAGCAAAGAAATCATTTAAGAAATCTTTCTTTCTATTTCTAGAGATTGATAATGTTTCTCCATTATATAAAATCACATCATTATTTTTTATTGAGTCTAAATATCTGAGGTTTATCAGGTAACTTACATTGCATCTAGAAAATCCAAGAGGTCCTAATTCATCTTCTATGGATTTCATGCTTATTCTCTCTTTAGCTTTTATATTTTTATCTTTTGTATGATAGATTGTGTCATGCCCAAAAGACTCGATATAGATGATTTCGTTGACTAATAAGACTTGGATTCCATCTTCTATAGGAAAGCTAATTTTTCTTTGACTATCTTTAACACTTCTTACTACTTTTTTCATTCTCAACACTAAGTCTTCATAAGACACAGGCTTTATGAAGTAATCCAAAGCGTTGTATTCATAACCCTTTATAGCTAGTGCTGCGATGTTGGTACAGAATATTATGAATACTGAATTGTCTACTTTTCTTATGGATTGAGCTATAGACATTCCGTTCATTCCACCCAATTCTATATCCAAGAAGATAACATTATAAATAGCTTTGAACTTAGCTATAAACTCTTCTCCGGTAGAGAAATGTGTTATATGAATAGGCTCATTTTCTTCCTTAGAGAATCTATCTAATGCTTTTATTAGGTTATCTCTATCGTTTGGATTGTCTTCTACTAATGCTATTTCAATCATTTTTTCTAACTCCTTCTATTTGTTTAAGACTTCTTCTCAGTTCTTTGTGACAAACTTTAATTGTTTCTTTCAGTTTTAAAGGGGTACAGTCTGTCTCTTCTTTGAAGAGATTTATTAAGTAGAATAGTAGGATTCGATTTATTGTGAGGATATGCTTATCATCTAATCCTGATGACATCATCAGCTTGGATTCGACAAAAGATTTATTTACAAACAAATCAGTGACTTGTTTGTAAATTCTTTTATTGACGTTTATTTTAGTTGCGGTATTCAAAATGATCTCATCAGAGAAATCTTCTGATATCAAAGGCTTTAATATCTTTTTGTTCAACTCAAAAGCTAGCCAATCTACGCTTTTGTTTATGAGATCAGTCTTTCCCGAAAAGTATTTATAAAAAGTACCTTTGGATATCTTGATTTCTTGAATGACATCATTGACTTTTATAAATTCGACTTTTTTGCTATCAGTCAAATCCAAAAAGGCCTTTATGATCAACTCACAGTTTCTTTCTTCGATTAAAGAAAGCTCAATTATTTGCTTTGACATATTACATAATATCCATAGAAACAACTTTTTCTTTGTATAATATTAACGATATGTATATATAATTTAGATTTGTTGACTTTTTCAAATATATTTTTAGTCATTTTTCCATCCTCTTGCCATTATTATAAAAGAGCTTACACCTTTCTAAAATTAGTATGTTATTTGAACGAATTAGCTTATAGAGTTCAAATGGTAAACATTTCGACCAACATTGACAGTTTCTATTTTTCCTTTGTAAAAATACAATGTAAACGGTTGCAAGATTCCTACATATAGATTTGAGGATAATCAACCGGAAAGGAAAAGACAAATAGTCTTTTTGGAAACAAAATGAAGACAAATTTCAAATTACTTGCTTTGCTCGGATTAACAACAATGTTGATTGGATGCAACAGCAACCCAAGCACTAATCCTTCAACTAATCCTTCACCTAATCCAAGTACCCCTTCTAATAACAAGGGCTCATCTGGAAATGGTGGGGACTCAAGTGGAACTAGTGATTCTGAACATGATGTAGACTCATTAGAGCCTGGAACAGTCAATCCCGATGGAACTTCCACCGGTGACAAAGATGCAAAGGGAAAGTTTTATTCCGATTATGGAAGTTTTGCTGACGAGCAAAAATCTGCTAAGGAATTAGCTATCGACATAGCTGCCGAAGGTGATACTTTGCTCAAAAATGCTGATAATGCATTACCTTTAGCTTCTTATGAAAAGAAGGTTACTTTATTTGGAATGGCATCAGTCAACCTTGTTACTGCTGGTGGTGGATCTGGTGCTGGAAAAACTGGCAATAACGGAATTGCCTACACGGGTCTTGTAGAGTCTTTGGAAGATGCAGGTCTTGAAGTCAACCCTGTCACTGTCAATCTTTATAACACCTATCACACATTAGGAACAATCAATAATGAGCTTCCTGTATCCGACTACACTCCTTCTACTATCGCTTCTTATTATGGATACAGCGATGCTGCAGTCATCACTTTCTCAAGACAAGGAACTGAGAACAAAGACTTAGCAACTAACCAAGTGAAAGATCATGCAAACCCCGATGATCACGTGTTGCAACTCGATGACAATGAAGTGGCTTTGGTTCACCACGTCAAGGAACACTTCTCTAAGGTCATTGTTGTTATCAACTCTTCTAATATTATGCAAATTCCTGAATTGGCCGAAGAGAAGACCGATTCCAACTTGGGTGTCGATGCAATTCTTTGGGTCGGTGGAGTTGGAAACAATGGTGCTGAAGCTATCGGAAGAATTTTAACAGGTGTTGTCAATCCTTCTGGACATACATCCGATATCTGGACTAAGGATTTCACCAAGGATCCTAGCTTTACAAACTTAGGATGGCAGACCCAAAACAAGAATGCTGATGGCTCTAGAATGAACGCCTTCTTCTATGATGAAAGCGGAAAGATGACTAACTACGCCGATCTCGAATACAGAGAAGGTATTTACAACGGATATAAATACTATGAGACAGCTGCTACTGATATGGGTGGACAGACTGGTGAGAAATGGTATCAAGAGCAAGTTCTTTATCCATTTGGATACGGACTTTCCTACACCACCTTCGATTGGGAGTGGCAAGGAATAACTGATGCTGCAATCACCAAAGGCAATCAAACTATTGAAGTTCAAGTCAAAGTTACCAATACTGGTAATGTAGCTGGTAAGGATGTTGTACAGGTCTATTATTCAGCCCCTTACACCAAGGGTGGAATCGAGAAAGCTTCTAATAACCTCGTCAACTTTGGAAAGACTAAGTTGCTTCAACCTGGCGAGTCTGACATTGTCACAATCGACTTTGTTGCTCAGGATATGGCTTCTTATGACTGGAATGATGCCAACGGCAATGGTTTTGTCGGATATGAATTGGAAGCTGGAAATTACACAATCTCAGCTAATAGAGATTCACACACTCAAGTTCTTTCATATACTGCCGCAGTTCCTACTGCATTAGAGTTTTCTACCGATTATAAGACTGGAAAAGAAATCACTCCTATCTTCTCTCAAGATGATGATTACAATTCCACATCAGAATCATTGCTCAGCCATTCGATTTCTAGAGCAACTGGATTGAAACAACCTGAGCCTGCTTCAGTTGCTGATCGTACTTTGACAGCTAATCAAATTACACGTCTCGACGATCAGGATGTCTACAATCATTACGAATTATCGGAAGCTGATCCTTGGTATGTCAATTCTGTACCCTCTTCATGGAATCAAGGCGAGAAGAATAATATCAAGCTTGCCGATCTCTCTGGTGTCGATTATCAAGATTTGAAGATTGATGAAAATGGAGAAGTTGTCGAAGGAACTGATGAAGGTTCACAAAAGTGGTCTAAGTTGATGAATGAATTGACTTGGAAGGAAATGTCAGACATCGTATCTGGTGATGCCACTAGTGGTCCTAACATGACCAAGATTGATGCCATAGGAATGGATGCCAACAACTATGCTGATGGTCCTGTCCAAATTAAAGGTGGAACATTGTTTACTTCAGCTCCTATTCTTGCTGCGACATTCAATGTTATATTAGGTCAAAAGATGGGACGTATGGTTGGAAACGATGCAATTTGGGTTGGACTTTCTCAATGGGCTGGTCCTGCTATGAATACTCATCGTTCACCATTCTCTGGACGTAACTTCGAATACTATTCACAAGATGGATGGCACGCTGCAAGATTTGCTGTGGCTGTCGTCAAAGGTGCTTCTTCTAAAGGATTGATTTCCTATGTTAAGCACTTCTTCTTGAACGATCAGGAATCATATCGTGCCGATTATGGTGGCGTCTGCACCTTTGTAACTGAGCAAGCTATGCGTGAGCAATACTTGAAGCCATTCGAATGGGCATTGAAGTATGGAAACTCCATGGGTGTTATGTCTTCATTCAACCGTATCGGATTTGCAGTAACTGCCGAATCTTATGCAGTACACCAATACTTGCTCCGTGATGAATGGGATAGCAAGGCTGATGTATGTACAGATGCTTGGGCTAAGGATTATGTTCCTGTAAACCTCATGGCTTATGCAGGATCTGACCAGCTTTTAGGACAATCTTCTACTTATTCTAAGAATGCAATGGATCATGGTACATGGAATGAGGCCGAAAAGATGGTTTATACCAAAGCTTCAGCTTCCTCCACAACCGATGATAAGAAGAATCCTTCATTCTACTTCGCTGTAAGAAGAAAAGCTCAACGTGCTTTATATGCTAGAGCTAATTCGACAACTGTAAAGAACGGAATCTCTGCAGGTGCTGTATTCTCAGTCGATGCCGAATATAATGTCAACAACTCTGTATCTATCGCTTCTGGTGATATCCAATTCACAATCGATGATACTGAAAAGGGAAAATTGGCTGAGTTTGGTCTCTCCTTAGTCAATGGTAAGGTCATAAGTGGTAAGGCCACCAAAGAAGGAACTGTCACTATTTCAGCTAAAGTCAACCAAGATAACTGGATTTCTTCTACTGCTAACATCACTGTCAATGTAAAGAGTGCTATCCATGTCGATGGAAATGCTATGTCTACTGGCAAGTCAGCTGCAACTTATGAAGCTAACAAGCCTATGTCTATGAAGGTTCAAGTACCTGCATTGGCTTACTTCACAGAAGTAGCTGGTGGTGCAAAGTTCTGGGGTATGTCAATGAATGGATTGATCGTCAATGCATATCAAGATCCTGCCGATGATTCATGGCATCAAAGAAATGAAGATAAGACTGCTTCAGATATCATCACTATCGATGCTGCTACAGCAAAAGATAGCAAGATTTATGACTATAAGTTCACCAAAATTCCTGAAGGACTTACTGCTGTCAAGCATGAGAAGTCAGTCATGGGTAAGGCTAACAAGTCCAGCTATGATGTAGTCGATTACTATACCTTGGAAGGAACTTTGGCTAGTGGAACTTACACTGTCGATGTCGATCTCACATACTATACAAATGCTTATATGTCCGGATGGATTTTCGCTGGAACTCCAACTGAGTGCCATTACACTGGAACTATCACTTTCACAGTAGCCTAATCCGCTTTCTATGAATAATAAATTGACCTTGGCGGATGTTTCGTCAAGGTCAATTGTTTATTTATGGATGTTGCCAAGTTTGTCTTCACGAGTACAAGTTTTGGCACTTTTGTCACTAATTGAAAGCCTTTTCTTAAAATTTGATTGTAATCAGGTTCATTGGATGAACCAGGAGGAAAAAATGAAAAAAAATAGTTTAAAGATTTTAGCTTTATTCGCTTGTATGCTCTCATTGGCTAGCTGTGGAGGAAATAGTGATTCAGCTAAGCCATCTAATAAGACTAACAATACTGCTTCGGTAGAACCTAAGCCTGATACTGGTTCTGGTAAAGATACAGGAGGAAAAACTGATACTGAAGTCAGTGATAAGAATGTATCTAAAATAGCTGTAAAGACTAATCCTACCAAGATGTCTTATAAGATAGGTGAAACTTTCGATCCTGCAGGTGGTGTTTTGACTGTCACATATAAAAACAAGTCAACTGCTGAGCTCGATATGACTGACTCTAGAATCACTTATACGACATTGAATACTACTGTTACCAACGCAAACGCTTCTATAAAAATTACTTTTGGTGGAAAGAATGCTACTTTGAGAAATATCGTCGTCACCAAGCAAACATTCGATATCACATTTGAAACTAATGAAGGAAGTGAAATTTCTAATTTAATAGTCGAAGATGGAAGCAAAGGCGAGAAACCTGCTGACCCTACAAAGAGTGGATATACATTTGATGGATGGTACATCGATTCTCAATTGACTTTAGCCTATGATTGGAATAGCTCAGTCACTTCTGCTATTACTTTATATGCAAAATGGTTGACTGAAGGTGCTACTACTTACAATGTCACATTTAATTACAACCATTATGGTGCAATTCCTGAGACTAGAATTTTGAAAGTTGAATCTGGAAAGCCTGTTTCTAAGATATCGGTGGATCCTTCTAGAAAAGGATATGACTTCGGCGGCTGGGTGACTTCCACCGGTGCTGATTATGATTTCACCACTAATGTTACCGGTGATTTGACTTTGACAGCTAATTGGAAACGTTCTACAACTGAATATGTTGGAGCACAAACATACAAGTTTGAAGCTGAAGATATTGACTTCACTGGAATCATTGGAGCTGGACTTTCTGGAACCACTACTGAAGCTGGTGCAATTGTTACCAAGCCTGGATTCAACGCTTCCGGAGATAAGTTCGTCTCTTATATGTATAAGAGAGGAAATACTCTCAAGTTCGAAGTCATTTCCGATGTTGCAAAGACTGTCACTTTGAAGGCTAGTATGTCTCAAGAGATTGAAAACTATTCTTACAATAAAGACAATTATCAAATCATGGCCAACGGAAAGATTTTGGATTATGGAACCATCACTTTCAGTAATGTTCCTGCAAGAGTTGGTGATACTACTGATCCTGAACCTTTCAAGGAATTTACATTGGGAACTGTTGATCTCAAGGTTGGAAACAATGAATTTACATTTATGACCAACAACTCTGATGATATCAGCGGTACTACAATGGCTGCTCATGCACCCTTGCTCGATTATATTGCTTTGAGCGGCGATGACTTTGTTGCTGAGTGGGACAATGTCAAAGGTTATCCTGTCAAGAACTACTAAAAAACGGAAGAAATTCTTATGATGATAAAAAAATTATGGAAAAAGAATAGCTTCAAAATCTGGTCTATAACTTCCGGTGTTTTGTTAGCTACTGTAATAGCTGTACCTATCGTATTGAATACAGCTTTGGCCGATGTTTTGGACTTTGCTTTGGGTGGAGCTGATCCTATCTTTAAAGATGGTGAACAGTCAGCTTATGTGAAGTCTTTTAACAGCAAAGACGAAAGCAAAGCTAATGCTGACAATGTTAACCTTAAATTGAATGAAGAAGGAATGGTCTTGTTGAAAAACAAGAACGATGCCTTGCCTTTAGCCAAAGGTTCTAAAATTTCTGTCTTTGGAAAGAATTCTGACAACATCGCAATCGGTGGATCTGGTTCAGGTGCTGCTAGTGGAGATTTTATCGGTGTTAACGAATCTTTAAGAAATGCCGGATTTGAAGTCAACCCAACACTTGAGAAGTTCTATCACGATAACAAACTCTCAGGAGAAGGACGTTCTTCAGCTTCTGGCGACTTGGATTCAGGAAAACCAGTCACATTGAAAACTGGTGAAACTCCTCAGTCTTCTTATACAAATGAAGTAAAAGATAGTTACAAGAATTATCAAGATGCCGCTGTTATAGTTCTTACTAGAATCGGTGGAGAGGGTATGGATCTTCCTATGACCATGGATGGTGTGGAAGGTGCTAGAAAGAGCGATGACCACTATCTTCAATTAGACAAGAACGAAGAAGATTTGATCGTTGCAGTAACCAATGGCGGATTTAAAAAAGTCATCGTCGTAATCAACTCTGGATCTGCTATGGAATTGGGATTCTTAGAAGAAAATGCTAAATATGTCACTCAAAAAGGATATACGATTGATCCATCTAAGATTGATGCTGCTATTTCTATTGGATACCCAGGAAATTCTGGATGCAAAGCTTTAGGTGAAATCATTGCCGGAGATGTAAATCCTAGTGGAAAGACTGTCGATACTTATGCTACTGATTTCAAGAAAATGCCTTCTTGGAAAAACTTTTCTGTAAATAACGATTTTGATACTGAAGGTGGACTTGGTGACCAATATATGATTGGTGATCAAGCTAAGCTCTACTATTTTGCTGATTATGAAGAAGGTGAGTATGTAGGATATCGTTATTATGAGACACGTGCTTTTACTGATGGTAACGAATGGTACGATGATAATGTAGTATATCCTTTCGGATATGGGTTGAGTTATACGACATTTTCATGGAGTGTCGATGCTACAACAGTTCCTTCTACACTTGATCCAACTAATGAATTTACTGTTGAAGTTGAGGTAAAAAATGAAGGAAGTGTCGCAGGTAAAGACGTAGTAGAAGTTTATGCTAAAGCCCCTTATAAAACTGGTGAAATCGAAAAGCCTTATGAGATATTGATTGGATATGCCAAGACTGGCTTATTAGAGCCTGGTGCTAGTGAAAAAGTATCGATCGATATCAATCCTTACTACATGGCTTCATATGACTATAATGATGCCAACAATAATGGATTTAAAGGCTATGAATTGGATGCTGGAACTTATTCATTGAGTTTCAACAAGAATTCACATGAAAGCATAAGATCATTCGATATGGAATTGGCTGATAATTATCAATATGCTGAAGATCCTGTGACTGGAACTGAAGTCAAGAATCTTTATACTGATAATGTAGATGCATCATTTAATAGTGATTATCAATTGAAGACTATTCTTTCTAGAAAAGACTGGAAAGGAACATTCCCATCTCCCAGAACTCAAGAAGAAAGAACTGTCAGTCAAGACTTTTTAGACAAATTGGATGATAAATCTACTAATAATCCTAACGATTACGATAATGATCCTCAATTCGATTATCCTACAGTAGATGATACCAAGTTATATACAATTTATGATTTATTGTATAAGGATAATCTTGATGCCGATGGTAATTATGTAGTCGATGAAGAAGGAAATAAAGTTCGTGGCGAATGGGTTGGAGAAGTCTCATTTGATGATGATAGATGGGACAGATTGTTGGATCAAATGAACTTGGCAGAAGTTGCCAACATGTATAATACAGCTGCTTATAAGATTGCAGGTGTTGATAGTGTTGGTCTTCCTGTTGTGACTTGTGCTGATGGTCCTGTCGGCTGGACTAGCTTCATCAATCCTGGTTTGTTTGAGAAGACTGCATCATATTCTTGTGGTGTAACTGTTGCATCCACTTGGAATGATGAACTCATTTCTGAATTTGGTGCTGCTGTCGGTGAAGAGGGATTGATTGGAAACGGATCTACTCCTTACACTGGATGGTATGCTCCTGCTATGAATATTCATAGGTCTCCATTCGGAGGAAGAAACTTCGAATACTTCTCAGAAGATCCTCTTCTTTCTGGAAAGGTTGGAGCTGCTGAAGTGAGAGGTTGCAGAAGTAAAGGATTAGTAACATTTGTCAAACACTTCGCTGCTAATGAACAAGAGACGCATCGTTCTATTTCCGGTGATTGTTCTTGGATTACTGAGCAAGCATTGAGAGAAATCTATTTGAGACCTTTCGAAATCACAGTTAAGGAAGGAAAGACATTGGGAATGATGTCATCTTTCAACAGAATCGGAACTCGTTGGACTGGTGGTGATTATCGTTTGTTAACTACTATCCTTAGAGATGAGTGGGGATTCAATGGAGCTGTCATCTGTGACTTCAACACAATTCCTACTTATATGGATGCAAGACAAGAAGCATATGCAGGTGGTGATTTGAATTTGGCTACTATGGCTTCATCAGCTTGGAATTATGATGAATCCAGCATAGGCGATCAATTGGTCTTGAGAAGAGTCTTGAAGGATGTCTGCTACAGCATTGTCAATGCAAACTCCATGCAAGGTACTGTAATTGGTCAAACTGCTCCTAAGTGGTTTTGGATCAACTATGCATATATCTTTGGAATGTTAGGTGTCATCTTAGTTTGGGGTGGAATTGTAATCACCTTAGATATTAAAAAGATAAAAGCTGAAGAAAAAGCCGAATCAGACAGTAAATAATAATTAGTCTTATGCTATAAAGTCATCCGTTTTATGCGGATGGCTTTTTTTAGTATGACGGGCATGTACTTGCTCTAATGGGTGAAAGTCCCTAGTAGTGAAGTTCGATAAACTACAAAGTGAACCACAAGCCTAGTATCGTGAGGTATGGGGTGAAAGAAGTGGCTAGCAGTCTACTGGGTAACGTATAGAAACTTGATATCAAGGCTACCTATATTGGATGTGTGTACTGAACAACATTAAATCCTATCGAAACGTAAAGTATAGGTGGTAAATCAAGTACTCAAGGAGACGAAGAACAAGTATTTATCCCGTGAGGTCTTGGAGGTTGAGAGCAATCTCAATTCGAAAAAGGTTTACTCCAAGAAGTCAGCAGAAGCCATAGTAGAGGAAACTCGAAGGGCTGAATAAACAAACCTTTTGTAAAGTACAATTGATTGTGTGCTTAGTTATCCTGAAAGCTGAAAAGTAGTAGGCGTACCCTATGAAAAAGTAGGCGAAGATGGTAACTCTAGGACAAACGAAAAGGAGGAAACGCAAAACTATGAGATTGATTGACAAAGTAGTATCTAAAGACAATTTAAATCTCGCTTATAAGCAAGTGGTCGCAAACAAAGGCACCAGTGGCGTCGATAAGATGACTTGTGATGAAGTTTTGGAGTACTTAAAAGTCCATGGTAAAGACTTGGTCAATCAAATCTTAAGCCGTAACTATCAACCGCTTCCGGTGCGTAGAGTGGAGATACCGAAACCAAACGGAGGTGTTAGAAAACTCGGTGTGCCGACAGTAATTGATAGAATCGTTCAACAGGCGTTAGTACAGGTGCTATCACCAATATTTGAACCGACCTTTAGTGAGTATTCCTATGGCTTTAGACCGGGAAGAAGTTGTCAAAATGCTATTGATAAAACGCTTGAGTACATAAATAGTGGCTATGAATGGATAGTCGATTTGGACTTGGAAAAGTTCTTCGACAATGTCAATCATGACAAGCTCATTCGCTTAGTAGATAATCAGGTCAAAGACAGTGATGTTACTTCTTTGATTATGAAGTTTCTTAAGGCGGGTGTCATGGTCAATGGAACATTTGAGGAAAGCAAAGTCGGAACTCCTCAAGGTGGCAATCTATCACCGCTTTTAAGTAATATCATGCTAAATCAGCTTGATAAGGAACTTGAAAGAAGAGGACTAAGGTTTGCCCGTTATGCTGACGATTGTGTTATCTTTGTGAAAACAAAATACTCCGCTGAAAGAGTAATGAGAAACATTGTCAAGTATATTGAAACCAAGCTCAAATTAAGGGTGAATGCAACAAAGACACATGTTTGTAGACCGAATGACCTTAAGTATTTAGGCTTTGGCTTTTGGAAAGACTCAAAGACCAAGACTTGGAAAGTATGTCCACACAAGGACAGTCAAATGAAGTTTAAAAGAAACTTGAAGAGATTGCTTTGTCGTTCTTGGAGTATCACCTTAGATGACAGATTAGCAAAACTGAATGCTGTCATAAGAGGTTGGATAAACTACTTCAAGAAAGGTAATATGAAGAAGTTTCTTACAGCCATCTCAGGTTGGTTAAGAACAAAGCTTCGTATTGTCATTTGGAAACAATGGAAGGTGTGTGACAAGCAAATAAAAAGCTTAGTTAAACTTGGCATACCATTAGAAGAGGCAAAAGGCTTGACCTTTTGTCGAAAAGGGTACCAGTTTATTGCACACTCATGTGTTGTCAATAGAGCGATATCAAATGAACGGCTTAAGAAAAGAGGACTTGTCAGTCCTCTTGAATACTATCTTAGTAAGATAGCATAGAATGTTTGTTTAAACCGCCGTATGCGGAAGACCGCACGTACGGTGGTGTGAGAGGGAGCGGAGAAGTTTTACTTCTCACTCTCTACTCGATTATATTTTCTATATATCAATTTTTTTGAATTTGATTTGATTTTCATCACTTTATAGATATTGTTTTTGAATTTAGTTATTCTTTTTTTAGAAATATAGTCTTAAACTAGATAGGTATTTATATTTAGGTAATTTACTAAAAATGAACATATTTAAGGTTTTTAAAAGAAATAAAGATATTGTCAAATTGGCAGTTCCTGTATTTTTGGAACTGATATTGAGTGTAGCCATGGGCTATATAAATCAATTTATGCTAGCTGGAATTCCAATAGCTTCTAATGCTGTAAGTCAAGCAAATCAAATATCCAATATCTTTATCGTTTCTTTCTCTGTCTTTTCGACTTCTTCTTTAATATTGATAACTCAATTGAAAGGAAGTGGAAACAATGAATTATTGAATAAAGTATATCCATTGTCTTTTTGGGTTAACTTTATTTTAGGAGTAGTTGTCAGTTCATTGGTGATTGGATTAGCTGATCCTTTGTTTACGATGATGCAAGTGAAAGATAATGTTTTACCTTTTGCAGTCATGTATCAATATGTGAGTGGTGCATCGATAATATTTTTGGCTTTGAATCAAGTGCTGTCCTCTTTCTTAAGAGCTAACAAGAAAATGACACAACCTATGCTGATAGCTGTGATTACAAATGTTGTTGATGCTATAGGTGTTGCAATAACATTATGGGCTTTTCCTGATGGAACTTTAGATCCCATTCAAAAAATGATAGGGGTAGGATTATCTACTTTGATATCTAGAATTGTCGGATTTATTCTTTCTTTAGTATTCTACGTCAAGTATGTATCTATTTCTTTGTCATTCAAAGGAATAAGACCTTTCCCAAAACAATTGTTCAATAGACTTTTGACTATTGGGTTACCTACAGCAGGAGAGACTTTATCTTATAACTTTTCTCAATTAGTCTTGATGATAATAGTTAATTTGTCTGTCTCAGTTTTAATGCAAAATCTAAGAAACTATATCATGACTTTCACTTCCATCATCTATTTGTTTGCTAATGGAACTGCTACTGCTATGCAAGTTGTCGAAGGAACATTAGTAGGTGAAGGCAAGAAAGATGAGGCGGAGAGACTAGTCAAAGATATAGGTGTTATGGCTAGAACTGTGTCGCTCATAATGTCTTTGCTAATAACTGCTATAGCTTATTTTGTCTTTAAGTATTTGATGGGAGAAGCCATAAATGATAGTTCTATCAATACAGAAGGAATTACACAAGACTATGTAGGACTTGTCGCTGTTTATTGCATGTTGATAGATATAGTATTGGATCAAGGAAGAGCTACTAACCTAGTCTATGTCAAAGGATTAGAAACAGCAGGTGATATATCATTTCCTGTTTTGACTTCAATCTTTACAAGTTGGGCTTTGACTGTTGGAGTATCAGCTTTATTATGCATTGTTTTTAAATTAGGAATATACGGAGCTTTTATCGGTGCTTGTTTGGATGAATGTGTTAGAGGAATAATATTTGAAATTAGATGGAAGTTAGGCAAGTGGAAAGATAAGACTTTAGTCAAAAATATCTAAAATCAATCATTTGATTTACTAATAGAGTATCTAGTAAAAACAAAAACGTAGGTCGCCTTTTGAAAGTGCTTTTATTACTTTTTCTTAAGAAATTCTTTATACTTTAAGCGTTGTGCTTTTTTGTGTGAGTTTGAGATTAGCAACACTATTCTTAAATTCAAAAATGCTTATTATTAAAATGTTAGAAAAGGATTCTTTTTAGAACAATTTTTTGCGTTTGATAATATGCATTTGTCGAGATTATAACCACTTTTAATTTATCTAAAGGAAAAATCAAAGAAAATGAAAAAGAATCGTAAATTTCTCAGCTTATTTCTATCCGTTTTATCTTGTGCAACTTTAGTATCTTGTGGAGAAGGCAATAAAACTAGTGCTCCATCTAATACTGGTAATGTTACTACACCTTCTACACCTTCCACTCCCTCAGCTCCTTCCAGCAAGCCTAGCACAGATGAAAATAATTCATCTAAAAATGAAGATGAGAAGAAGATTTATACAATAGCTGAATTGATAGCTATGATGCCTAGTGATGGTAGTGTCACAACTGAAAGATACTATGTTAAAGCTACAATTAAATCTATTGATAATGCTGATTATGGTTCTATGACTATCGAAGATCCAACAGGAACATTGTCCGTTTATGGTACATATAGTTCTGATGGTGCAAAGAGATACAGTGAATTAGATGAGAAACCTGTCAAAGGTGATACAGTCTTACTTTATGGAACAATTCAAAACTACAAAAACAAAACTCCTGAAATAAAGAGCGGATGGATTATTGAATTTACAAAAGGAATTCCTTCTTGGAGTGAAGATGACTACACAGAAATGACTATAGGTGAAGCTAGAGAAGCTGCTGTAGATTCTTTGGTTAAGGTTACTGGTGTAGTCTCTAGAATCACATTTGCCAATGGAATGAAGCCTAATGGATTCATTATCGTCGGTGATAATAGCTCCATATATGTCTATGATAACCAGATTGCTATAGAAGTTGCTGTAGGGAACAAGATTACTCTTTTAGCTAAGAAGACAATGTTTATTGCTTCTAAAGAAGCTAGTTCTGCCAAAAAGTTTGGGTATAAAGGAGCCTGTCAATTGATTGATGGACATCTATTATCCAATGATGAAGCGACTAATGATTTGGATTTGTCATTCGCTCAAGAAAAGACAGTCAAAGAAGTTATTGAAACTTCTCCTTCTGCCAACATTACTTCCTTGATTTATCATAGCAATGCACTCATCAAGAGAGTTCAAAAAGAAGGACAGAACTTTGTTAATTATTACATCGATGATTTAGATGGTAAGACAGGAAGCTATGTTTATACTGCATGTGATGGTAACGATTTTGCTTGGATGGATCAATATGATGGAAAGATATGTTCTGTCTATTACACAGCCTTAAATGCAAAATCAACTTCTACTGGAGTTTTATTTAGATTCCTCCCTATCAAGATTGAAGATAACAATTATCAATTCGATAAAGCAGATGCTCCTAAGTTTGCTGTCGAATATTATGGATTAGAGCAATTTGATACAGTCTATAGTGCAGACCCTGAGAAAGAAATGCTCACTTCAGTAACATCTGATTTATTGAACTTTGGAACAGCTACTTTGTCTTATTCTTCTAGCAATACTGATTTAGCTTATTTTAAAACTGGCGAGGATGGTAAGGTTATATTCCATATTAATAGTGGAACTGAAGGAACAGCAACCATTACTGTCACTGGTCATTTGGATGGTCAAACAGACTTTTCTAAGACTATGAATATAAAGATTACTAAGCCTGTTGATGTGAGTTTGGCAGTTAATGTTAAAGCTGCAATTGATGCTAGTAAAGGTACTGAATTATTAGTCAAAGGTGTCATAGGACCTTCTTTAGTAAACAAGAACGGATTCTACTTGATAGATGAGACCGGAAGCTTAGCAGTAGTTATGAATTCAAAGGATGAATTCAATGGACTTCAAATAGGTCAAACAGTTTATATCAAAGGAAAGAGAGATTTGTTTGCTAGCGCCCGTAATGGTACTCCTTCCTATTTTGAGTCTTGTATGACTGGTTGTCAAATAGTTAAAAATGAGTTTGGAAATGTGGATTATTCAACAGCCTCGTTTATTAAAGGCAAGACCTTAGCTGATTTGATAGCTTTACCTGTTACTGATAATTATCATACTGCCGAGGTATATGTTATTACTGCCGGTTTGAAATTTGTTTCAACCAAAAATTATTCAAATGCCTATTTAAAGGATGGCGATAGTGAAATGCGTCTTTATTGCACTAATGCTTCAAGCCAGTATCAATGGATAAATTCTTATGTAGATGATACTAAGACCTACACTATGGAAGTTGCTGTCTGTAATTGGAATAACAAAAATTATTATACAGCTTGTCTCTTATCAATCACTGATTCTAATGGAAACAAGGTGATGAATACCTTTAACTTCAATAGTTAATTATAAGTTGTATATTTAAAGAAAATAAAAGCTCAGCCGTAATTTCGGTTGAGTTTTTATTTTTGTCTCTATAAATTTTTAATAATCTTAATCGGCTTGCTCTTCAACGCTTTGATACAAGTAATCAATGAGGTTATAAGTCCTATTCCGATTATCACTGCTAGTAATAATCCGATATTGAATATATTGAAAGTGAAATAGTTGAGCATAATCCAATTATTCAAAATTGGGAATATTATTCCTAATGCGATTAAATCAAATAAAAATATAATCGAGGAAATCAATAAGGAATCAGTTATAGTCAGTTGGATAATTCCTAATTTTGTACATCCCATAGACCTTAATATTCCAGCTCTGATTTCATTCTTTTTAGTGTTGGCGAAGCACAAATTTATAATCATTAGAATAGCTATAGTTAATAAAGCACATATGATTATAGTAATTATATTTCCTGTGGTTCCATATCTGAATTTAGTCAAAGAATCGTATGAATAATAGTTGTTCTTTATAACGGCATAGTAATTAAGGCCATTTTCATCTTTGACATTTAATGATTGGATAAATCTTAAATCCTCATTGATGTCACCTGATAAACGATAGACATATGTATAAGAGAGGTTAGGCTCTTTGTAAACTTCTTCTTGATATCCAGCTTTTAGATAAGGATAGCAACAAATTGAGATTCCTTTTAATAGCTCGTTGCAGTCCTTATTGAGATTGGTGCTTGTATTTAATAGGATAGATGGCAAGTCATTAATTTTAAATACACCAGTAATCTTATATCCACATAGGGTCTTGCCTATTAATTCATCATAACTCTTTGATCCCTCAAATGTATTTTTTCCATCTCCATGATCAAATGTATAGATATGCGCATATTTGATTAAGCCGTAAGCTAATGTATCGGGCAAGGCAATTTCATTATAATTCTGAGGAAGTCTACTATTCTCAGTAGCTTTTTCAAATCCTATATAAGAAAGATCGATATCAGGATCTAATTCTATTGCTTCTTGACTTTGTGAAGATGAGTCTTTAAGTACGTATTTAGTTAAACTGTCCAACTGAGATGAATCCCATCCAAATGCTTGTAAATAACCACCTTTCATTCTTGTCATTTGGAAAAAATTTTTAGTATTTGAATTTAATTTTTCTTTCTGCTCTGTATTAGGAGTTATAGAAGTATCTACGAAATCACCATCTGGAGAATACCCTTGAAATCTTGTTTCTAAAAAAGCCATTCTTGATGTTGTTTGATATTGCTTATCTAAAAAGATTTTGTTTTGATCGGCATTAATTATGGATAAGAACAATGTCATTGCAACGGTTGAAATAATTGTTATTAATAAAGATGTGAATAATCTAATCTTTGATTTGGCAATAGATTGTAGACTCAACTTAAAACTATTTTTTATTGATAATAACCCATGTTTTTTATCTTTAGTTTCTTTATTGCTTTTATCTTTAGAGATAGCTGAATCGGTGTTATTTAAGCCTTCATTATTTGTTATTTTGTAAATATTACCTGCTTCTAATTCGATTGTAGAAATAGCGTATTTGGAAAAGAAATCTAAATCATGAGTTGAAACTATTATCAATTTCTCTTTTGATAATTCACCGAGCAATTTAGCTAAATCTGTTGCGTTAGATTTATCTAATGAAGAGGTTGGCTCATCCAAACATAATATATCTGGATCTTTAATTAGTGTTCTAGCTATTGCTACTCTTTGCTTTTGACCTCCAGATAATTCGTTTGGATGTCTAGATAACAATTTATCCAATGACTCTGATTTATCGGGAAGATTTACTTTTTTTAATATCTCCTCAACTACTGATTTATCATAATGTGATTTAGCTAAATCAAAAGCTAAAGATAGATTATCTTTAATAGATAATTCGTTGATGAGATTTAAATCCTGAAAAACTATTCCGACATTTTTATTTCTATAATTATCATAATTTGATTTATTTATTTTAGTTCCTTTAAATAATAAATCACCAGATGTTTGTGAATCTAGCCCGGATAATATATTGAGTAGAGTTGTTTTACCGGACCCACTTCTTCCGGTAATCAAATATAGACCTGTTTTATTGAAAGAGTAAGAAAAGGAATTTAAAGCTATGGAATCACTTTTTTTATATTGCTTTGTTAAATTCTTCACTTCTAACATAATGCTAGGCTCCTTTCTTTAATTCTTTTAAATTATGATACTCACGTAAACCATTATTAGAAATATTATCTGCATAAGTAATTACTTTTTTATTCATGTATTCATAGCAAACAGCGACAGATGTGGCAAACCAGTTTTCTGATATTTGAATATCTTTATAACCATATGGTCTTATTATTGTATCGTCAATATTGGATAAGTTCCATACAGCAGCATCATTGTTGAAACACATCTTTTTGTTATAGTGGCACCTAATTATCTTTGAGGTATTGTTTGTGACTCTTATGTTCCATGTGGTTCCGTTTTTACCTAAAGAACTTAAGGATAGATATTCATAAGCATAATCTCTAGAAGTGTCTGATGTTACAAAGCTGTTTAAAAATGAATAAACCAAATCGCTAAATATTGTTCCTCCATTGTGTTCTGGTGATCCAAAGGTGGCAATTCCACAAACATAACCAGATTTATTATTTGAACCTTTAAACAGAGGTGAACCGCTTTGTCCACCCATAACATCTAAATCAAAATTATATAAAAAATCACCCTCCTTTTTTATAAGCTTTCCTGATACTTCCCACATAGTTCCTTCGGGTTTATCTCCAGGATAGCCACAAGTATAAATTGAAGCGTTGTCTTGGTACCAATTTCCGATTTTTCCATACCACCCAGTCTTATTTCCTATATTTCTATCTAATTTAACTGCTGCCCAATCTTGAGGAAACTCGGGCTCGATATAATAAGCTGATTCAATACTAACTTCTTCTGCTACTGCGTAATATTGATAATTTGAGCCTTTTTGTATATCGGCATAAGATTCAGCTCCAAAGAAAAATTCTATTTTGCTAGCAAACCTAGGATTGTCGGTGTTATCCTCATAATCTCCTGAATTAGTTACATCTCCATAAACACAATGCCCGGCAGTGACTGCCAAGTTCCACCCTTCAAGAAAGGCTGATCCTATAAATTTACGTGTATCATAAGATTTTGTTTTTTGATTGTATACATTGTTATATGTGATTAAAATGAATGCAGTAGGCAAATACAAAGAACTTTTTGGGTCATTTACTTTTGTTCTGTTATCAGAACCAATAATTGATGCTAAATTTAAGTTGTTCTCAATTTCAGATGATAAAGGATTGTCGTTAGCATTTTCACTATATTGCCTTTGATTATAATGGTTGTAGTCGAAATATTCGCATGCTTTAGGCTTATAGCGTGTGCTCAAATCTTCAGTGACAATATTTGATCCTTCTTGTAGTTCTAACAATCTTCCAAACGGATAGTCATGCGAATCAGTTGGCATAGGTGTACTTGCACTTCTTAATAAGTTTTTGTTGCTAATAAATTGATTTTGCTGATTGATAGTATTGGCTTGGCAAAAAGGCAGGATTAAAGCTAATAAACAATGACGGTATATAGAACTTTGTTTTTTTATCATTTGAAATCTCCTTGTTAAATACAATTTTTATTGTACTAAATTGCCAAAGTATAAACAAGCCGCTGTGTTTAGTAAAAGAAGTATGATGAAAAAGATATAGCTGTTGATTTCTATATGCACGGAAAGGAATCAGGTACATATCTAGATGATCTTGGCTATCGTCCTAATCCCACGGCGCTATCATTAACAACAAAATATATGTTCAAGGGAAGGCCGCAAACGGGCAATTCACGTATATCATCTATGTCTCAGGAAATTTCATCATAAGATGAAGGAACGGATTGGAAGAATTTCAAACTCCACATCCTTCATTAATCGGTGGAAAAGATTCCAGGGTGAAAATGGCCGAAATGGTAGATATTCGGAATGGTAAGATTCATAGTTGTGATGATAGAAGTGGGCATTTCAAGCCACTCCTTTTCGTATGTGTAAGAAATAAGTTCTTTGAATAACGCTAAGTCCATTTTTATCACCCACTTTTATTGCTTACATTTATTACAAAAAGTGAGCAATAAAACAGCAAAAAGTGAGCAATAAAGCATAGGTCTCAGTTAATCAATTCCGTCTTCCAACCTTATTTGAAGTAAGTCACGCTCCTTTTAATCCCCAACTTTATTACCAACCAAATATTATTTGAAGTTGGGAATAAAACAGATTGCTCGCCCCTATGGTACAGAGCTTCCAAAAAGGTAAATTTTCCATTGGCTTGAAGACCAATGTCGTTATCGGCTTCATGCCATAGGGCAATACACTCTTCTTCAGTTTCAGGCTAAAAACAGGTTCATCCTTAAGAACCATTTTGTAATGCTCAAGAAGCTTTTGGTGTCTTTTGCTTTCCATATCATTCTCCAGCATTGTCGGTGCCTTTATAGGCATTCAATGACATAGGTATACCAGTTTTATGATTTCCAATCAACATTTTGCGAATCATTTCACAATCCACTTTTTTGACTTGGTTCTCCCCTGAATTTCGATGATTCCGTGCTCTTTTAAAATTTTGATATATCTGGCTACAGTTCGCTCGCCAGCACCAGTGTTCAAGGCTATTTCCTTCATCGAAATTGTTGGATTCTTTTCTAAGCAGCCGATTATAGCGGATTCAATGCTGCTAAGTTTGTATCCATTTGTGCCATTTTTTATGCCAGGCTTGGCATAAATGGCATTATCTATTGTGACACTAAAGAACGAATCGCTTTTAAAACGGACATGGTTCGATTGGCCACCGAAAAGTGCATTTGTCTTGTTCGTGATGTTCTCAAGCCCAGAACCTCTTCTATTCATAAGCCTCATTCTCCAAAAGACATCTGCTATAACAGGATTCCGTCTGGATGATTTCATGGTGAAATCCACGAACTCCGGGAGTCTGTCTCCGCTATACATTCCACCCGGTGATGTTATCTCTATCCTGTCGTCATACATGTTGAGGCAAACCTCGGCTCCCATATTGTTGTAATCCCTATGAATCAGACCATTCACCAAAGCTTCATATACCGCTTCCTTGTCGTATTCTTTCTGATACAAAGTGTCTCCATCCTGCTTCTTCCACTTCACCCTGGAATGGACGTCAAAAAACGAAATGGCGTCATCCAATTGCAGCAGGATTGATCCGCCGAATTCCTTATCGTCATTAACCTCATCCTCGTTCACTTTGTCGAGCCCGTTCCATTTCGTGGCGAACAAGCGGCAGCTGATAAACGGAGGATTGTCGGACAGCAGCAATCCCGCATTCGTCAAATAACCGTCCTTCGTTGCCAACATAAAAGAGACGAAATCATCATCCGAGAACACGGTGCCCGTCCTCTCCAGAAATTTCGCCTTAAGGACGGCAAAGGAAAAATCTTCAATTCGATGTCCAGTGACTATGGAATCGAACGTTCTTCCAGTTCCTTTCAATATCAGCTCATTCAATATGTAATTAGGCGCTTCGATGGATTCGTTCCCGGAGCGTATGTACGCAATCCTCACTCCGTCAGATCTGTAATAGTACGGCGTCGATTGTGACGGCGACACCCGAAGCTCGATTAGATTCAATCCATCTTCCAAAAAAGGGATGATTCTGTATATCGGCTTTGGCTCGATTCTCTGGTTCACCAATTCGGATATCTTGTCGCAAGAAGCCTTCACGTCCTGGAGGCCGATAGCCACTCCGTTGTCATTTACGCCAAAATACAAAGAACCGCCCACCCCATTTGCGAAGGCCGAGACGGACTTAAGCCAGCTTTTAGGCTTTGATATTTCAACCTCTCTCTTGAAATCATAATCAGAACACTCTGCGATAAGTTGTGCAAGCATATGAATCACCTCTAGATAAATTATACGGAATTTATGCCATTTATGCCATCATTTATGCCATCATTTATGCCAAAAGCGTGGCATAAATCATTATTTGTGGATTCAAGAATTCCCAACAGCGCAGCAAAAACCATTGTCCCCAACTTTATTCCCAACCAAATATTATTGGAAGTTGGGAATAAAACAGATTGCCTGCACAGGTATTTTTTAAATCAGAGGCTGCTGCCTAATAAAAAAATCCATTGATGCGTTTGTTCTCTAGAACTCCTAAGGAAATCCTGCGGATTGCAAGCCATTTTAGCAGCATTTTATATCCCAATGGCCGATTTTCGTTTCCGGCAGAGAAAATCGATTCAATCATATCTCCAAAGATCTTTGGATGGTTCCAAGGATAACTTGAAATATTCCCCCAAACTAGCTTGACTGAATTTTTGAGTGGTCGATATCTCGTTTTGGTCCTTTTAACCGCTTTTCGGCAGGAAAACGGAGAGGTTCATCGCCTCTCCGTTATCTAAAATGTGCCAATTTTGACGTTTTTTTAAGCCTTTTTTAGCTATTTTTGACGTCTTTTCGGCGTAGCAACGTGATGCACTCCACATGTGCTGCTGAATTTGTCTACCTCCTGTTTTGCAGAGTCGTTTGCTTGCTGTTGATACGTAATTCCTTTGATCGTCTTGCCGACTTTGTTCTTGAGGATGTACTCGGTCGCATTGACGTTGTATTGCTGCTTCGTCTTGAGGAAGAACTTGATCTTGTAGGGGTCGTCTCCTTCTCCCACGATGACCTTCTCGACCATCGTCTTGAATAGGTGGCGGTTGAACTCCTTAATCTCATTCCCCTCCTTGACCATGCTTTCGATGGGAGAGAGCTTCAAATCGACGAGCTTCTTTCTCTTGTTCTCGAGGGCGGTCAGCTTCTTTTCGTTCTTCTGGATGAGGACTTTTGGGACTTCCTCCGGAATGTTTTTGGAACAGCATTTCTTTACTGGCTATTCTAATGTTTGAGAACGCCAGTTATTAAGGTTGAGGGCACAGGAGGGAAGAAAAATTTTATCCGTCACAAATTCAGAGAAACGCACTTATTTTGCTTGTTTTTCGTCTCGCGTTTATGCGTCAGTCACAGGTTCGCAAGCTTTATTATCAACGCTTTCAAACATTAAAGTATTCAATTAAGAACTGAAATTATTCTTGGTGTTTTGACTAGTGCTGTTTTCTTTACAATAATTATGCTTGCTTCTTTTTTGATCTACTCACATGGTCAAGAATCATTTTGATCATCTTTGCTTTTTCAATTTTGATAATGATTGTTCCGGCTTTTCTTTCTATTGAACAAAAGGGTGTTACTATGTTTGTGGGAAAAGAAGTTGGCAAAAGAAGTTATAATGAAAAAGAATGATACAGACTGATTCATGATTTCAGTATAGAATGACAACACCAAGAATGTGAGTCTGTCCTGCTTGTCAAAAATATCCGATGTCGTTTGCTTTTAGTTCAAAAGGAATCGAAAACAGGTGGAGGCAACCTCCACCTGTTCATTTACGAACAGTCAGCTTATGCGGACATTGAAAATACTTGAGCGACTCTTACTTTACAAGTCCCATATTTTTTTGCAGTGACATGGATACCGATCAGTTCAAATTTATTTTTCTTGATCACGAGTTTACCGCTAGGAGATAACGCAATTACGGCGTTGCCAACGACATTTCTGACAACCATTGAGAAATTCGTGGTATCAGAAATTGTGATTATGTATGTCACATCATCGCTGGCTGTAGCATCAAGCCTGATAGTGAATAGTCTTGTTTCGTCTGCGATGAATTTGCATTCTTTTTCTGCAACATAATTATCTAACTTCAAAGAATATCCAGAAGAATGGTTACACTCATAGCATGTGCCGTTACGACTATAGTTGGCATCGTGTTTATGGACACCAGTCACTTCGACTTTTGCAATCGTTTTTCCGCTTTCTATGAGAGTAAAGGTACGACCGACGAAAGCAGGAGTAGAAGTCGGTAAATAGAACTTGACGTTTTCAACTGTTTCTCCGCCAGCAACCATATTTGTTCCGCTAGGGTAGAACATTCTTGCTGTTTTTTCCGAATTGGTATCTTTAAATCTGATATTGGGGAAATATGTTTCATTTTTGCTATCCATCAAAGGTGTGTGTCTTCCGCCTTCATCTTTTGTGAAAACGTAGAGTTTTCCATACAGGAGATCATACTCTTTCAGAGTATCTTTTTTACTGATTGTATAACCTCTTCCGACTTCTTCTTTTTTAACACCAGTAACTAATAATGAAACCTCTTCTCCTACTGTTGCTTTTTCTACTTTTACTCTTCCTTTCTCAATACCAGTAACTGTGATAGACTTACCATTTTCATGGATATAAAGTGAATCGCCTTTATTGAGTGTGCCACGAGCGATTTTTGTTGTAATTATGATATCTTCTCTTCCCGAGAAAGTGAAGATATCATGGATACCGCAATAAAAGTCAGCAGTGTCATAGTTTTTCAATGTGACGTTTTCAATATTCTGAGCATTGAGAGCGTAGTTATCATCATCGATTGATAATGCAGAAGTTGGAATCTCGTTGATACCGGCTAAATCATATGATTTATCGGCAACGATATGAACTTTTCTTGTTGTGTCATCATCAAACTTGACCTCTTGTTCTATGAGTTGAATCTTATCATCGACAAGATTCTCGCCTAATGTCTTTTCAAAGTAGGTGACATCCAATTTGACCTCGTATTGAGCAATCTTCATTTCACCTGTCTTTTCCCCGGCCTCATATTCTGTTGTTTCAGGTAAGGTGATTTTGTATTCATAAACGCCAACAGTACTCGGTGCGACGGCCATATAGGCTTCTGCTCCTTTTTTCCTGTATTCGACTTTCAATCCGGCTTTATCTTCGCTTACGATGTAATCATTCAATTCATAAGGTCTTGTATTATAAATAAATTCAGATTTGGTGACCGTGATTGTTCTCGGCTTCAGAGTAAGAGCGGTATCAGGCACTGTTTTGACTTCGTGGAAGTTACATATTTCACATGTTCTTTCATCGACTCTATCTTGCTGATAAGCGGAAGGTGTCTTGACTGCCCAGGTTCCCTGATGTTCTGCAAAATCCTTCTTCATCGAATCATGGCCTGTACAAGTTGTCTCATGCCAATGACCGGAGATATCACTCTTCCATTCCGTTCCCCATTCATGGAAACCAGTACCCTCAATTGTTCTTTCTGTCTCGTATTGGCAGATAGAGCAAACACCTTTTTCGACTTTGTCTTTATGAATGTCGGCTTTTGTCTTTTCCGTCCAGACAAAGGTGTGGTTCGCAAGATTTATCCTCTCGTTGCAAGAGGAATCAGTACAAGTATTCCAATGCTTTGTTTCATCTTTGTCCCATGCCGTTGAGAAGGTGTGATTGTGTACAGGCTGCTCTGTCTTCTGTGTTGTTCCAGGTGTGGTGCTTTCTTTCTTTCCGCATCCGGTCAACGGACCTGCTGTCAATAAAGCAAAGACAGCAATTAAAGCGGATATTTTTTTCTTTTTCATATTTCTTTATACTATTTATTTCTGTTTTCCCAATAGTACATTTACCTCCTTGATATTCTGGGAAAATCATGTTCGAAGTCTTATCGTCTTTAGATTTCTCCGACAAGAGTCAGAATGTGATCGATTTTCACAAAGCCATTTTCTCCGGAGAAAACCATTGTCTTTTTATCTTTGCTGATAGTTCCTGCAAATGATTTGAAGAAACCATATTTCGTTGCAGTAATTCCTTTTTTCATATCTTCTTCAGTATCATAGAACAAGATAGATTGATTGGAAATTTTATAATAGATATCTGTTTCGTAATATTCGGAACCTCCTTCATAACTGAGGCCGAAACACGTTTTTGCAATATCTTTCGTTTCGTCGAAGACAAATTTGATAGTCGCTGCCTTATTCATGGCAACCAACTCTTCTTCGGTTAATTCTTCCCCCTTTAGGAACTCTTCTTTTTCTTCATCTGTGCATGAAAATGTAACGATTGAATCTGTATGATTGAATGTTTTTCCCTTAATGCTTTCCAATCCCCATTTTGCATAGAGGGTAAAGACTCTGGCTGGCATATAAGAAAAAGTAAAAGGTGTATCATTCAAAGTGGCACCGAAATCATTGCTTTCATACCAGCCGACAAACTCATACCCCGCCTTTGTCGGATTGTCAGGGGCATTGATTGCAGAACCGGCTTCTGCAGTAATACTGTTAACTGCACTGCCTCCTTTACTATCGAAAGTGATAGTGTATTTTGTCTGCTCATTCAGTTTTTCGATGATATCCGTCGTTTCTCTTAAACAAGTAATGCAGACGTACTTCATCAGACCGTTTTCTGTACTTGTCGGTTCCTTAATCACCAATCCGTTGTTCTGGACATGTTTTTCTTTTTCGGTGGTATCTGTATGACCATCCGTCTGACATACATGCCAATGATAGTTTTCATCGCTTTCCCATTTTGCGGAGAAATTATGTTCCTTTTCTCCACAGGAAGTGAATAAAGAGGTTGCCATGAGCGATAACAGCAGTGTTGTCATAAGCTTTTTGCGTTTCATATGTAATCTCCTTTTTTGCGTATGTCGCATTAAGACCATTTTAACAATAAGAAAAACACGGCAAAAGTGCCATTTGGCACCCCTGACCGTGTTTTTTTGACAAAAATATCTATAAAATCAATATTTTAGGAGATTTTTAGTGCTGAAATCAGAGAATTTCATCATCTTTGTTCAGGATGACAATGCCGGATTCTCTGGCTTTGACAGCGAGTTGTGTGCGGGAACGGAAGCCGGTCTTCTGAAGCATATCGGCGATATGGTTTTTGATGACGCCGGGTGAAACATTCAATCTTTCTGATATTTCGATATTTGAAAAACCTCCTGTCACATAGCGCAGGACTTCCAACTCTTTTTTCGTAAATTTGGAACTGTCTGTCAATCCAATCTTTACAATGTGTGAAGCGGTAGGGTAAATGATCTCGCCGCTCATGACTTTTTCCATCAGTTCGATGATGGGCTGCTCGTTTGTCTCTTTATACCAGAAACCTTCGATGCCGATCTTTTTTGCTCTTTCGATGTAGGAACATTCAGGCATCGAGGTGACGATGATGATCTTGATCTTTGGAAATTTCTTTTTGATCTTCTCGGCTTCATCAAGCCCGTTCTCTCCGCCTTCTGTGATGACATCCATCAGGATGAGATTGATCGGTCTTGATAGGCAGTAGACTTCTGTGAAAGCGGCGGAAGCGATGCTTCCTGCCAAAGTGAAATGGGAAGAAGTTTCAATGAAGTGTTCGAATAACTGTCTTGGCATGGCCTGGTCTTCAACGACAAGCACTTTGTATTTCTCATCTGTCATGGGTGGAATCTCCTTTCTCTATGGTGATATTCATTTCAAAACGTGGCGAACTATTGATCTTCATACTTCCGCCCTCTCTTTCGATGAGAGAACGAAGTGAGGATAATCCGCCCGCTTCTTTGATTTCTTCTTTAGGCTGTTCTCCATTGTTGGTGATCTGAATATCTAAGAATCTTTGCCGTTCTTTGAAAGAAACATAGACTTGATTTCCTTTAGCGTGTTTGATGGTGTTTGTCATGCATTCGATGACTGCTTTTATCGTGAGTTTTTTTGCTTTTCTGCTCTCTGGTCTATTTCCGCTGAAATGGATTTGGATACCGATAGCCTGAGCTGCTTTGAACAGTTCGTCATAGCTGTCATTGCTTTCATTTTCTTTCATACTTTCAAAGGCGATGATCGTATTCTTCCAAGCAGTCAGCAGCTTTTCTTTTTCTTCTTTCGTTATATTTTTGTTGAAGGACTGACGCGAAAGAATCAATAGATTGCCTAATTTGTCATGGATGTTCATCTTAGCAACCAAGGTCTCTTTCTCGATGGTCATTTCCTCGATGGTTTCTCCGTATTGTTTCATTCTTTTATTGAAAGTAGAGAGCTCTTTGTTTTTTTCGCTCAGTTCCATGGAGAGCTGATGATTTCTTGTGATATCACTTGCAATTATCTCATAAAGGCATTTATCGGATAGCTGATGTTCGATTTGTTTGAAAGAGTAGACCTGATTATCAAGAGAAATTATATATTCTTCGTCCTTCTGATTTGCATCGCTCATTTCTCTTATATTTTTATCGGCGAGAATGCTGATGAACTTCTTTCCGTTCAACAGGCACTCTCCCGTGATTTTGATGGATAGGTCATTCATCTTGCGGTTGACCAGTCTTGTGACGCCGCTTTCTTCATAAAAGCAGATTCCGGAAGGAAGATCATCAAAGGCTTCTTTGATGCTCATCTTTGATAATGTATTCTTTCTGCTCTGAATGAGGAGGATAATGATGAACAAATTCAAAAGGGTAAATAAAGACCATAATGTGAAGTCGACTGAAATGGGAATTGAAGCGGCAAAAGAGGATAAGCATCCTAGTTTTGAAATGTCTTTCTCATCCAAACAGGTAAGACATCCGATAAGGAGAATGCTATAGAAGAAGACGATGACGCTTTCTGTCAGGATGAAAAGGATTTTTTGTTTATGTCGATGGCTTAAAAAGATGTTGCATAGAGAAAAGATAATGAGAGAAAAGTAGAGGATAGGAAGAAGCATTTGGATAGCATAGGGTGAAGAAATGTAATTCATTTTGTTTCCCCTCCTTTAATCGGAAAAGTGAGAACGGTATAGAAAAGATCATCTTCTTTAAAAGAAGTCAGCGTCAGGCGATATTGTTTCATCTTTTCTTTTTCAAATCCATATGGCGATACAAGAGAAACATCAGAGATGATGCGAAGGGATAGTTCATTTTCAAAAGAGTCAATTCGCAATATCAATTCATGAAGTGAATCAAAAGTTGTTTTGAGATAGTATTCAAAGAATTCATAAAGGAGAATGCATAGATCTCCGTTATATTCTCCTTTTCCATTATTGATAAGGGAAGCCAAGATACCACATTCGTTAAGATAGACGAGGGATTCATTGATGGATAAGACAATCTCCTGAATGTTGATGAGCTCATGTTGATTATGAAGGATTTCCAAATTGCTTCTTCTCTTGATATAAGTGAGATAGACGCATGCTTTCTTCATATTCTTCAAGCAGTTCTCGGATTCTTTATCTGTTTTTTCAAGCAGCTCTTTTAATTGATTCAGGTCTTCTTTGACAATAGCGAAGATATTGTCATAAAGCTGGTTTTTCTTCTCTATCTTTGCTTTCTGTTCTTTGAGTTCGTTTTCATAGGCGATGAGTTCTTTTTCTTCTGACAGCAATTCATTCTTGCTTGATAATTCATGGACCATTTCAATAATAGAAGAAAGGTCTTCGATATAAAAGATATGACCGCCTGATATGTTCTGATTCGATAAACGGATATTCTTACTGAGGAGAAGGGAGCCTTTTGTCATGCTCTCTTCATATTGTGCTTTTGTGATATTTATGTCATCAAGGTGATTGGTGACAGGATTCAGTTTTTTGTCCGTGATGACAAAAGGCATCGAAGATATCTTCGAATAAGTGAGATAGTTATCATTGGAAGGAATCAAACCGATTCGGATGCATGTCTCAATCAGAAGAATAAAAGAAAAAGACAATAATTCCGGTATCTTATAGGACTGTGTAGCAAAGATGAAACATAGTGTACAGGCTATTGTAGTGATTAGAAAGACAAGGAGCGGAATCCAGATTTTTCTTTTGCAGACGGAAATACTGCACTTTAGAATCAAAGTGACAAGTGAAAGAAAAGTCATGATGATGATCCATGCAATCGCTAGATAAAAGATGATTCGATGTGTATATTCCGCAACGGAATTTTCCTCTGTCGCTTTGAAAGCAAAGGCCAGCTGATGAAAATCGTTTGTCAGGATAAGAATGATAAGAACAAAGGCCGGAATCAAGATGAGATAGATCAGTTTGGACAAGTTTTCTTTTTTCTTTCTTGTCAGTTCCATCATGGCGATAAGAGAGATAGGAGGAACAAGACACTGAGGGATATAATACATGTACCATAAATACCTGGAGATTGTATCTTTTTTTGAAAAGACGTTATATTTGATGAAACGAATAAAAAGCCAGAAGAAAAGCAGGACGGCGATGATGACTAGTTTTCTTCTGATTCCTTTTTGTATGATTCTTTGTCGGATTGATTTTCCCCAGATGAAGATCAGGATGAGAAAGATGGTATTGGCCAGATAGGAAAAGGTCTGTGCATAAAAAGGGGGAAGACTGATATCGTAGTATTGGAGAAATCCCGCAAGCACAATGAAAAACATGAAAATAGCAGTCTCTATTGTTTTTCGGCTTGCTTTTGTTGGCATACCTTTCTCCCTTGAACTGAGTTTATTCTATAACACATGGTCCATTCTTTTCAATTATGGTTTGTTTTATTATTAAACAATATCTTATCGATATCTTACCAAAGTGTTGGTAACAACACCGCTATATTGATAGACTCCGTTGCAGCAATGCAAAATATACCAGCCATTTTAGAAAGATGTATAGCTTGGTAAAAACACAGGGTATTTCAAAATCCGATTTTTATGATTTCCTCGATAAGCTAGGGATATAAGCGTGAAGCGGTCAAGTTGGATAATATCCATGATTGATGTTTTGTCGTACCATAGTCGTCACAACTTCTAACATTATATAAAGATGCCATTTATGCCATCATTTATGCCGTCATTTATGCCAAAAGCGTGGCATAAATCATTATTTGTGGATTCAAGAATTCCCAACAGCGCAGCAAAAACAATTGTCTAAGTCTTCCAAAACGTATTTGAAATAAGATATCTTTCATCAGTCTAAAAAAAGACTAAACCGTTTGCTATACCAGTCCACTTCACATCTGTTGCACTTCACCCAGCTAAAACACACGGTGGAAGGGAGTCGGAAATGAAGAAAAGACAAACTAAATGTTTCTTTGTCGTTCTTTCTAATTTATTAAGTTCTTCATATGTTCCCATTTCGCCTAGGTACATTACGAGGCGCATAATTTTGCTTCAAAAAATATGTTCCAAATACAACAAAAGTTATGAAGTTGACCTCTTTTGTAGACCTGTATGGCTGACAGCACAATAGGTAAAAGGTAATTACCTTACTAGAAAACGATGAGGTTGATATGTCTCTATCATTGTTTAAATGACTGAACTAAATCCATTCCAAAGCATTGCTGCAACGACGATTATGTTTGTCTTTCAGCACCTGTTTTTAAAGTGGTTAATCCTAAACTTTCCAATGTCCTGATTTGTTAGAGCCGATTTTTTCTATTAGCCCATTATCTGGTGTGTTCAATATGGTAATCGATTATGATTTCTTTTAGGTAATAGCCTCCGGTTTTCCTGGAACCTCTCAATTCGATGTAGTTCCTAAGTTCTCTCTTTATGGAGTTTCTCACCATGTTGAGTGTGATTGCCTTGTCCTCAGAAGAGAGGATTTCGTGTATTCTATCGGCTTTTATGCCAGGATTTCCGCTCACCGTCCTTAGGATGGAAAGCCCCAATTCGGTTATTTGGTCATTTATTTGGTCATTTATTTGGTCATTTATTTGGTCATTTATTTGGTCACGGTAGTTGAGGTTTGGAAGATACACGATGAAGAAGTTCTCGCTGTCGTAGAACTCAGGTTCCCTCCCTGTGTCTTTGTAGGCATTCAGAGTCCTTGCAATCCCTGTGCCGTAATTCTCGATCAGCCCAAGCTTATCAAGCAGATGGACCAGTCTCTCGTTCCTATAGGTCTGGACGCCTTTCAGCACGTCTTCGAGCGTCGTCTTATACAGTCCGCCGGGGCTTGTGATCTTCGCCTTGTCCTTGTAGAACTCGACCTTGATGTTCGACCTGATGAAATAGTTCGTGTGGCAGAAGGCGTTCAGGATGATCTCGCGTAAAGAGTTTCCTGGATATGAGGGCGTCTCGATTCTTTTCCATGAGACTCTGTCGATGACCGCGGAGACGTCATTCATCCTCTCGGCTTGCTCTTGGGTATCCAATAGGGCTTTGAGCAGAGAGCCTTCGAACGTCTTCTTGAGCTTGAAGTTCATTTGACCGTCGTATTCGGCGACCTTCACGCACACGGGCGACTCATCCGAAAGAAGCAAGCCGAGGTTGGTGTATGCCCCGTTCGCTCTTCTTAATCCAAGGGTGACCATCTGCTTGTCGCCGAAATCAATCTCGTGCTCATCGCAGAACTTGCTCAAGAAGCGGAAGGTCAGATCCTGGTTGTCGCTGATGTCGCTCTCGTAGTCATAGGCCTTGGAATCCATGATCATCTTGAGGATCTCGTCCTCGCTGCATTTTCGGATGGATGTCCCAACCCTTTTGTACACGCCGCTCGGCTTTGGGCCTTTTTCCCTGAGGTAATATGGTTTGTTGTTTCCTTCTTCGACGTCAATCTCAAGCACACCATCCTCGTCGAAATCGAAGGTGACGAGGTTCGACGGAAGAGGATAGAACGCCTCCTGGAGCCATGATGTCAGTTTCAGGGAAAGAGCGTCCCTGTTCTCCTCAAGAAACGATTCATTGATCGTTCCATCGTCGTTCACCCCGACGTAGATCTTCCCGCCTTTTGTATTCAGAAAAGCAATGATTTCATTTTTAACCTCGTCGATCAGTTTGCTCTTCAATTCAACGACATTTGATTCATGAAACATAGGCGTCACGCTCCTTTTTATTTAGTCACTTAGCAATCTAATTATATTTTAATTGACTAAATATTTCAATTCTTCCGTGAAAAATAAAGCAGAGTGGAAAAAAAGTCATCGTTAATGCTAGATGGGATTATAAAAAGTCGTTTGATTACTGTTTTGATGGCATCAAAGAAGGAGACATGATAGCTATAGGTACAGTTGCTAGTGAGTTAAGGAAAACGATAAATCATGAAAGATTTGAATTTGGATTAAGACAACTAGTTAATACAAAGCATCCTAAAACTTTGATTGTTGTCGGCACGATTAATGTCCCGGTTTTCAAAGAACTCTCAAAAACCAATATTGAAATAATCCACTTTAGAAGTACTACCGATTTAAATTTGGAGGCATATAGAAATGTCAAAAGGTAATAGCAAACACTTCAATAACACATCTGGTGCTAAAGAACATGATAAAAAAGAGGGCAAATCATCAAACAACAAGACTAACCGTCCGAAAGAAAAAACAATCAATAAAGATAAGCAGAAAAAACATTTAGAGGCAGAAGGAAAGAAAAACGGCAGAAGTTATATTTTCGGAGATAATGATACTGCACAAGAACTTGTTGATAACTATTCAGGTAAAGGCGAAGTAAAAAAAGAAAACACGGAATCAGTCACAACTGATAAAATAGTAGGTGTCTATAAAGATATCGATGGTAACGAGATAGAATCCAATGAAATTATCATCGTAACAAACAAAACAGGTGCTCATGTATATCCTGGCTTCCCCAAAAAGAAAAAGAAAGGAAACAAATAATTATGGAATTTAAAGAGTTATATCATATTTTCTTAAACAACAATGACACTAAATTCAAAGTCACACAAAAAGACGGCTCATCATTTATCGGCACAATTCATACCTGGTTCGAATCTGATGATGAAAACGATTCAAATGGTCAACCTCATCAAAATGTTTGGTTTGTGATTCAAGAAGTTTTAATACCTTCCACTACAGATTCAGATTTCAAACCCGGATCATCACAAATTTTAAGTGAGTTAGATTTTCCAATTGACATAGAAATATGTCACTAAGATAATCAATTTGTTTTTCCAAATGATAGTCATTGATTCAACTAAATGGCTATCTTTTTTGTCCCTATATCAATCAAAAAACAATGGTCTTCAAAAGTATCCTAATTTCTTTATAAATACAGGTACCCGCTTTTTTATTCTATGCAACCATTCCCACCATCAATCAACATTTGTCCTTAAGTCTCCTCCTTTTTTAAGTGTTTACCCAATTGTTGAAATGTAGAAGTGATGTGAAAGCATTTTCTTCAAGGCATCCTCAGTCACGAACCGGATTTGCTTGTCTAAGTTTTCAGTTGAGTTGTTCTTGTGAGTCAGCTATGATATTTTCCAAAAGTGGGCCAAAAAGGCAAACAACGCAATCACAACCCTGAATTTCTAATAATCATATTTTTGAATTGCTTTTTTGTAGTTTCGGAACTTTTCATTCTGAATCGTAATATCCACCAATCGATACTATATTGTCGTACCACAAGGTCAAAGGGTGGATATATTTCCTCATACTAGTAAAAGCCGTTTTTCTTCGTTTTCGGAAGAATAAGAAACGATTTTTGACACAAAAAAAGAGAGGTTTGTTACCTCTCCATTATTCAAAATGTGCCGATTTTCAGGCACTTTTTCTCATCAGTGCAACTATAGTCTCCACATGTGTCGGCGACATACGAGGAACATGTCAACCATTACAGGGTAGGTTATGAAAGGAACATATCTACTGACGTGTGATTTTTCATATGTCTACTGGATGGTGAATACGAGGTAAGTCTTATCGGATGCGCAATCAAATACATTCGATTTGCTCGTTTTGAGCTGATTATCTGAACCTGTATTTGCCTTTGCCTTTGCCTTTCACCTGCTCCACCACATTTAGATTTTGGAGGTAGCTGATGTAATTAGTGCTAGCCGACTTCGAGGCGTTGAGGTAAGACACGATGTCCGCCCGACTGAACTCTTCGTTGAAGAAACGATCAAAGATGGCGGTCAGCGTTTTCCTGATGGAATTGGAATACGTTGATCTGTTGATGATGCCTATTGCGTCCACGCTATTAATCTTTATCTTCTCGCCACCAAAGTCCAAATTTTGGTCTTTCGAGGTAGTTTTTTTGCCACCAAAGTCCAAATTTTGGTCTTTCGAGGTAGTTTTTTTGCCTTCAAAGTCCAAATTTTGGTCTTTCGTAGCCAAATCCATTGCCCTATAGGAATATTGAATGTACTTCGTGCTTATCGGTATCATGACGGATGTGATGTCGATGTTCTCGTCGTATTCCTGATAATGGATGCCATCGCTTCCGTTCTCAACCATGGCGCGTTTCGCTTTGCCGACCCCAGAGCCGAAAGACTCGATAAGATCGAGAGATCTGAACATCTCACGGATAGAGGGATTCTCATACATCCTGTTTGGGAAGGAATCTTTCGTGTTTAGGTCTTGTATTGTTATTGGTGGAATCGGTTTGTTGTAGTTGGTTATCACAATGGAGTCATCATAGACATATACTTGGACGCTTCTAGGGTTTTCGTAGTTCTTATGCACGATGGCATTAGTCAAAAGCTCTTCGACCGCGGAATACGGGTAATTGTATATGGTCTCGCTTTTGAGGTCGTCTTTTACGCGGAGAGTCAGGGATTTCAAATAGGCATTATTGATCTCGTCCATGGCGTTCCTGAGTTGCTTCCAAATAGGCCCTCTGAACTCCTTGGATGACATCACCGATTCGCCCGAGGCGCTTTTGTGAATCAGCTCGACGTAGGAATAAGGGATGAATTTTTCCGGACTTCTGGAGAACATAAGCAAAGCGAAATTCTTCACCATGCCCGTTTCAACATCAACAAGCCCCATATGCTCCGCCATATCCTGTTTGGACAGGTTCTTGGTGTTTTCCCGGTCGGTGGATGCGTTGAGGTATTCCCTTATATAGTCAACGTCGAGGTCATCGATGGTGGCAACGTTAGAATATTCTTCCGTGAAATGGTAGTCTGAGAACTTCTTAAGAAGCTCGAATTCCTCTTTGATGGAAGCGAGCCGAGAGTCTCTTTCAACGCGAACGTACCTGCCTCTTTTGAGATTGACGGTTTTGTCCTTTTCAGCCTTCTCAAGAACCTCGTATGGACCGATGTTGTTGTTCGAGAATGCGAAAATGACGAAGAAGCGGCCGTCGATTTCGGCGTGCGTCATCGCGTAATTTACTTTAGGCTTTATGAATCCAATCAGGGATTTCAAGGAATTCTCCACGGTCTCGATCTGGCTCTCGTCATATCCGAGAATCGGCCTTATCGGCGTGCCTTTCGATTCGGGCTCTTTGTGCTCTTCTACGCCCACCAAGATCATGGACAGATTCCTGTTCATGAGGTTGTTCGAGAAAGCGCACATCGTCTTCAAGATGCTATCTCTCTGGAGATGGGATTTTTTGTACTCGATGCAGTCGGATTCGAGCTTGCATTCTCTGAGGTACTGCAAAGCTATCTTTTTAATATCGTCAGAATTCATTTTATCACCTCATTTTTGGACTTTCGTGCCATTTATGCCATCCAATGTCCAAATTTTACCATGAAAGTCCATTTTTTCAATAATCATCTACATACTTATATCAAAAAAGTCCGATTTTTCGAACACTTTTCGTCCTAATTTCTCATATCCACCAATCGATACTATATTGCCGTACTGAATGGTCGGACGGTAGATATGGTTCCTCATACTAGTAAAAGCCGCTTTCCTTCGCTTTTGGAAGAATCAAGACTGATTTTTAGTAAGAAAAAGAGAGGCCCATCGCCTCTCCGTTATCTAAAATGTGCCGATTTTCAGGCACTTTTACTCATCAGTGCAACTATAGTCTCCACATGTGTCGGCGACATACGAGGAACATGTCAACCATTACAGGGTAGGTTATGAAAGGAACATATCAACCGGATGTGTTTTTCAACAGGTCAATAGGAAATTGAAGACAACCATCCTAGTGAGAGGAAATATGAAAACACCTATTTTCTATGCAAGCATGAATTGTAAAGTTTGAAGATATGTACGACGTATTACAATAAGCACTTGTGCTTCCTTCAAGAGTATAAGCGCCATTAAAAAATCTGTATAGTTTTAATTAGAGTAGTTAATTCTACAGCTATTTTACAACCTTCCAGACTCCGTTTATGTTTGAGCCTTCCCTTTTAACACATCCCTTTTCCTGAAGGCTGGCAAATATTCTCGAAGCCGTTCTTTTGGATACTCCAAGAATTTCAGCAGCCTCCGTTAGCGTGATTCCAGGCTTTTTAATAATCACGCCTATAAGAGACAGCTCATTCTTGGACAAATCAGAATTTATATTGCCGTTTATATTGCCATTTATGTTGCCATTTATTGTGCCACGGTTCTTCATGACCTTCTTGTTGAAGGGGATGGTTACCTGGATGAATCCGTCCTGGATATTAAAGGCTTCCTTGCCATAGGCGGAGATGATCTTGACGGTGCCATGGCCGGTTTTCTCCGTGATCTCCAGGTCCTGGAAGACTCTCATCAGAGAGAGGTTCCTTGGGACGCTGATTCCCTGAAGGAACCTTTCCTTCGTCTGGGAATACGGCATTCCGCCATATTGATGAATGCACTCTATCCGAAGCTGTTGAAAAAAGAGGAATGAAAAGGACGGACTTCTTCTTTGTGAGTGCAATGGTCAGTTTTTGTTTTACCTTATGCCTACGTTTCTTATCAGTCAGCATGGTATGCAAATGAAATTAACTGTCACAAATTCAAAAAGAATTTCAGTTTGTGACAGTTAAGATAGATTCAATGTATTGCTAATTTGTAATTAGTGAATTTTGTTTTTCTTTAATAAGGTATTTGATTTGTTGAATTTATAGCTTCTAATATTATGAGAAATTTCTTTCTAAACCACGAATATTGTCTTACTAAATTGTTAAAGTATCAGCAATATTTGGTTGCCTTTACTCTTTATTGTTCATAATCTATTAATAAGGTAAAATATAAGCTTGCGGGGTTGAACGCTATGGACTTAAAGAATTGGATTGTTGTAACTGGTGCTAGAGAAAATAATCTTAAAAATATAAATGTAAATATTCCTAAGGATAGTCTAGTTGTATTTACAGGTGTATCAGGATCAGGAAAATCAACTTTAGCATTTGATACTATTTTTGCTGAAGGACAAAGAAGATATATTGAATCTTTGTCTTCTTATGCACGCATGTTTTTAGGTGGATTTCAAAAGCCTGATGTAGATTCCATAGATGGTTTACAGCCAGCCATTTCTATAGACCAAAAAACGACATCTCACAATCCTCGTTCTACTGTTGGAACAGTTACGGAAATATATGATTATTTGCGTCTATTATGGGCGAGAATAGGTGTAGCCTATTGTCCCACGCACAATCTTCCAATAAAGCCTTTCTCTCTTCAACAAATAGCTGATATCATTTTAAGAAATCCTTTAGGGTCTAAAATAAGTATTTTTGCACCGGTAGTCAGAAATGAAAAAGGAACACATATAGAAACAATTCAAAAGTTCATGGCTAGCGGAGATAGGAAGATGAAAATTGATGGTGCTCCATTGCAATCTTATCAAGAAGCACCTCAGCTAGATAAAAAGAAAAAACATTCAATCGATTTTCATATCGATACATTTACTTTGAAGACGACATCGAAGTCGCGTGTTTTCGATTCACTTAGAGTCGCTTTGGACTTTGCTAAAGGATATGTTATTGTTCAAGTTGATGATAAACCTGAAGTCCTTTATAGTGAACATTCGAGCTGTCCTATATGTGGATTCACAGTTCCACCATTGGAACCTAGATTATTCTCATTTAACAATCCTTTGGGTGCTTGTCAAGATTGTAAAGGAATGGGCATAAAGATATCAGCTGACACAACTTTGATTGTACCCGATAATAAGTTATCTATCAATGAAGGTGCAATAAAGCCTATGGGTAAACCCAAGGATAACAAAGAGTGGTTCTCATTCCAAAAGTTATGCAAATCACAACACATTAATATGGATGTTCCTTTCTATAAATTGTCCGAAAGGCAAAAAAAGATTATCTTTTATGGACCTGAAGATGAAGTTAATTATGTATATACCACAATGTCTGGAACTGAAATTCATTCCAGTGTTTCTGAAGGAATAAAGACTAGAATTGATAGGTTATATGCAACAACAACTTCGACATGGATGAAAGAATGGTACGAAACTTTTATGACGAGCACCATTTGTCCTACTTGCCATGGTGCTAGGCTCAACGATAAAGTCTTGTCTATTAAAGTGGGTGAATTATCCATCTTTGATGCGACAAATCTATCGTTAGATAAATTGTTGAATTTCTTCAACGATTTAAATCTATCGGATAGAGATAAGAAAGTATCTGAATTAGTTTTAAAGGAAATTAAGGATAGACTTGGATTCTTAGTAGATGTAGGTCTTGATTACTTAACTTTATCTAGAATGTCCATGACTCTATCTGGCGGAGAATCTCAGCGCATTAGATTAGCTACACAAATAGGAAGTAAATTGACTGGTGTCTTATATGTTTTAGATGAACCTTCGATTGGACTTCATCAAAAAGACAATGATAGATTGATCGCATCTTTAAAAGAAATGCGAGATTTAGGAAACTCACTGATTGTAGTCGAGCATGATGAAGATACGATCAGAGCTGCTGACTATATTGTGGATATTGGACCTAGTGCTGGAAAAAATGGTGGAAAAGTAGTTGCTTGTGGACAAGTATCAGATTTGGAGAATTCAAAAGAATCAATTACTGGTGATTATTTAGCGGGGAGAAAATACATTCCTGTTCCTGATATCAGAAGAAAAACAACTCGTTACTTAACGATAGAAGGTGCTAGATGTCATAACCTCAAGAATATAGATGTGAAAATTCCTTTGGGTGAGTTTGTTTGTGTTACTGGAGTCTCAGGATCTGGCAAATCTTCCTTGATAAATGAAGTCTTATACAAGAATATTCTTGCTCATTTCGGAATTGGACATGAGAAACCTGGAGAATGTAATGGAATTAAAGGATATAACAACATATCGACAGTTATAAATGTCAGTCAGGATCCTATTGGTAAAACTCCTAGATCCAATCCTGCAACTTATATCGGATTATTTGATGACATAAGAGAATTGTTCAGTCAAACATTAGATGCTAAGGAAAAAGGAATAACTAAGACTATGTTTTCTTTCAATACCCCGGGTGGAAGATGTGAAGCCTGCCAAGGTTGTGGTGTTAAAAGAATATCGATGGATTTCTTACCTGATGTCGATGTCGTGTGTGAAGTTTGTCACGGCAAGAGATATTCCGATGATGTATTATCAGTAGAATATAAGGGAAAGAACATTTATGATGTCTTAAATATGACTATTGATGAAGCGTATGACTTCTTTAAAAATATTCCTGTTATTAAAAAGAAAATTTCAGCCTTGGTCGAAGTTGGATTAGGCTATATGGATTTAGGTCAGTCTTCGACAACTCTATCTGGCGGTGAAGCTCAAAGAGTCAAGCTGGCCAATGAACTTCAAAGAAAAGGTGATGGAAATACACTTTATATTTTGGATGAACCTACAACTGGACTTCATGTAGATGATATAAAGAAGCTGATATCTGTTTTGGAATCATTGGTAGATAATGGAAATACTGTTTTAGTTATCGAACATAATTTGGATTTGATAAAATGTGCTGACTATATTATTGATTTAGGACCTGATGGTGGTGATAGAGGTGGAACGATCATAGCTACAGGAACACCTGAAGAAGTCAGTGAAGTCAACAATTCATATACTGGTCAATATTTGAAGAAGATATTAGCTAAAGCACTGATGAAAGGACAAGATTAAATATGATTACTTTAAAGAAAAGCGTTGTCGTATTCGATGTTGATGGTACTTTGATATCGTCTTCTAAATTAATAGAAGATTCGATGATGGAGACTTTGAAAAACTACGATAGCAAAATAAAGACTAGAGAGGATATCAAAAAGTTTTACGGACCAGATGAAGTAGGAATGTTTAGAGGCTTGTTGAAGAATCCAACTTTAGCCGATAATGCATTCAAAGAATATCTCCAACATTATGAAGAGAATGACTTGACTTATATTCCTAAACTCATTCCTGGAATCGGTGAATTGCTTAGGGAATTGGATACTAGAAGGACTTTGAGGTTGGGATGCGTCACAGGAAGAACAAAAGAGTCTTTAGATATAACAGGCAATAGACTGAATTTCTTGAGATTCTTCGAAGATATTGAAGTAGGATCTCCTAGAGGTGTCAACAAAGCTGAAACTATTAAAGTGTTGATGAGGAAGTTTGGTGTTGATAGAGCAGAGGTTATTTATGTCGGTGATTCAGCCTCTGATATCAAGGCGATGAAGGCGGCTGGAGTCGACATCATATCTGTCTATTACGACCATCCTGAGAACAAGGATGAATTGATGGAATTAAATCCAAATAGAACAGTAGGATCTGTAGAAGACTTGAGAAATTTACTTTTTAAATTGATTAGATAAAAAACAAAGTCAAAACTTAATAGGCTTTAAAGATAGACCTCCTAATAATGGGTTATAATTAACTTTATATGGGAGGTTTTTTGTATGCCGAGTAATACTGTTACGATGATGGAATTGGCTGCTCATTTCGGAATGAAGACTTTGGTAGGATCTATCAAAGCTATATCTAGAACTATAGCAGCTCCTGAGACTGATAGACCTGGACCTGAGATTATGGGATTTTGGACAGACCATGAACCTCAACGTATTTCTTTGATTGGAAACAAGGAAATGTCGTTGATTTCAATGATAGAACCTGATGAACTATATAAGAACTTTGAAAAGCTTTGTGATCCTGCGTGTCCTGGAATTGTTATTTGCCAAGGACTTGAGTGCCCTAAAGCTTTGTTTGAGGCAGCTACAAAGAAAGATTGTGCTGTATTTTCGACAAAGTCAGGTACATCTCATATTCAGTACGATATATTGGATTACTTATCTAACAGATTAGCTCCTCATACAACACTCCATGCATGTTTTCTCGAATTATATGGGATGGGAACATTGCTCATCGGTGATTCCGGAATAGGTAAATCAGAAATATCGTTGGACTTGATTAAGAGAGGTCATCGCTTGGTGGCTGATGATATGGTGGAAATAAGTTTAATCAAGGGAACACTTGTAGGAAAATGTCCTGATGTTTTAAAAGGGATGATGGAAGTTAGAGGAATTGGTGTTATCGATGTGGGAAGAATGTTTGGAATCAATGCTACTAAGGCATCAGCTAATATCGACTATGCAATAAATCTTGTTCCGTTCGATAAATCTAAGCCTATGGAAAGACTAGGGATGAGAAATGACCATATCGAGATATTGGGTGTGAAAAGACCTATGGTCGAGCTTCCAGTTTCTGCTGCACGTTCTATGGCACAAATTATCGAAGCTGCTGTTACTAATTTCAAGCTCAAAGATTATGGATATGATTCATCTTATGAATTCCAAAGAAGATTCATGGAGATAAATCGTCGTAATAGTGGAGGAAGATAAATATGGATTTGTTCACTAGAGGAAATCCTTTAAACCCATATATAATCCCTTTTCCTGATGGTTGGGGATTGAAGGGAATCACATGGTATGCGATGTCTTACCTTGTTGGAGCATTGCTCGCACTAGCATTGTCTTCTTATAGAGCTTATAAAGATGGTTATCCTAAAGATTTCTTTATTAACCTGTTCTTTTTTGCCTTTCCTATGGGAATAATAGGTGGAAGATTGTGGTATGTCATAGCTTCCTGGCAGGAGTTTGCAGCTGAGCCTTGGAGAATGTTCTTCATATGGGAAGGAGGAATGGCTATTCAAGGTGGAGCGTTATTAGGAATTATTTCTGGAATTGGATTTGTTAAGGTGAGAAGAAAAGGAACCAATCTATTACATGCTGCAGATTGGGCTGTTCCTACTGTATTAGTAGCTCAGATGATTGGAAGATGGGGAAATTTCGTCAATGCTGAAGTCTTTGGTAATGTCGTAGATATATCAGCTTATGGTGGATTACCAGGCTTTGTCATCAATCAAATGGGATATAACGGAACCTCTGCTTTAGCAAATGAATCGCAGATGTATGTTCCTTTGTTCTTGATAGAAGGCCTTTTAAATATTGGTGGCTATTTCTTATTGACTCATTTCTTTGAAGACGTCCTAGGAAAATGGCATGAACATGGCGATGGATTGTTCGGATACTTCATATGGTATGGATTGACAAGAATTGTTCTTGAGAATATTAGGTTTGGAGCATTCAATATGCATCAATCTGCTGGTCAATCAGTTTCCAGTGCTTATGTAATGGCTTGGGTCTTCTTTGGTGTTGGATTAGTTTTGCTTATAGGAAATCAAGTCTGCTGCAAATTGTATCGAAAAGGTAAATTGCATTTACCGGATGGATTTGTTCATTTCTTTGTGAATGGAGCAGATGGCGATCCTTTGAATAGAAAGTTGGCTTATGGAGATTCTAACAAATGAAAAATAATATAGAGGCCATTATTTGGGATTTGGATGGAACTCTTATTGATTCAGATCTCTATGTAGTTTTGAACTATGTTCATATGTATCAAAAGTATAGACCTGGTTATTATCCACATTTAAGAGAAATTCTGGGATTCTCAGGTCCATCAGTCGTAGATACAATGAAGAGGCAATTCCCTGATATCCCACTCGAGGAAAGTGTAGGCGAATTTGAGAAGTATTCTAAAGAGAATCAATCTAAATTATTGACCCTTTACCCTGGTGAGATGGATGCTATAGAGTCTATATTTAATACCGGAGTAAAGATGATCTTGTTGACAAACAAGAAATTTGCTAGTGCAAAACGTTGTATGGAATCTACTGGTTTGATCAAGTTCATTCCTCAAATTGTTTCCTTGGACGATGTAAAAGTTGGAAAACCTAATCCAGAAGGTGTCTTTAAATGTTTGAATCTATTAAAATCCCCGAAGGAAAAGACGTTGATTATCGGTGATTCTTCAACTGATATTGTAGCTGGAAAGAAAGCCGGGATAATATCTGGATTAGTCACCTGGTCTTTAAAAGGTCTTCCTAAAGAAGAACGTGATTATGAGTTTGATTCTTTCGAAGATATAAAGGAGTTTATAGTCGATGGAAAATACAATCGTTAAAGAAGTTAAACCTGTAGCTGTCATAGGATTAGGACCTGCTGGAGTTACAGCTGGTGTTCTTTTGAAACAATGGGGATTTGATCCTGATATTTATGAAGTTGGATTAGCCGGTGGAATGGTAAATCAAACAGCTGAAATCGATAATTACCCTGGATTTATTGGTGGTGGAATGGATTTGGCTATGAAATTTGATCAAACCGCTAGAGATAATAAACTTCATATCATTCATTCAAATGTCAAGAATTTGACTAAAGATGGTGATGAATTTGTTTTGACTACAGCTAAAGGTGTTTTCTATTATGAGGCAGTTATCATAGCGACGGGAACACACTATCGTCCTTATGCTGTGCCAGGTCAAACCAAAGTTAAAGGAAGAGGATTCTCTAGATGTGCTATTTGTGACGGACCTCTTTATAGAAACAAGGATGTCGCTGTGATAGGTGGTGGCAATTCAGCATTTGAGGAAGGAATTTATTTAGCTTCTATTTGTAAGTCAGTTACTTTGATAAACAGAAGAAATGTTTTCCGTGCACCTAGTAAAGCGGTGGAAATGTTTAAGTCTCTTTCTAATACTAATATCATCGCACCTGCAGTTGTGACTGAATGTGATGGTGAAGGACATTTGGAGAGTTTGACTATAAAAGATCCTAATGATGAATCTGATAAGACAACTCAAAAGATTTCAGTCAATGCGTGTTTTATCTATATTGGATCTATTCCAACTACACAGTTTATTCAAATTCAAAATAGCCTTGATGAGAGAGGATATATCGATGTGGATGAAGATATGAGCTGTATTAATGTTCCTGGATTGTTTGGATGCGGAGACTGCATCAATACTCCATTGAGACAAGTGGCCACAGCGGTTGGAACTGGATCTAAAGCCGGGTATTCTGCGGTTAGATTTTTAAACAGAAAGGGGAGATAGAATGAGTGAAGAAAGAATAGAGCCTGCAATCGTAATAGGCTTAGGTGTCGGTGGTGTCACCGCTAGTATTTATCTCTCACGTATGGGAATTCAACCTCTTGCTTTTGAGGGTGGACAAATAGGTGGTCATGTTTTGAAGTTAGAAACAATCGATGATTATTCCGGATTTAAAGGAAGTGGAAGACAATTGGCTGATGAATTTGAAAAACAATTGAAATTCAACAATATTGAAGTGGTCAATGAATATGTCTTAGCTTTATATAAAAATTCCGATGGATTGTTTATAGTAAAGACTAAGAATGGTGAATACAAGACTAAAGCTGTGGTCATCGCAAGTGGATTGAAATCAAAGAGCACTATTAATTTTAATGGAATTGAAGTAATGGATAATCCATTATTGGATATCGATAGAATAAAGGATAAAAAAGTAGCTGTAGTAGGTGGAGGCAAGGTGGCCTATATGGGTGCTTTATCTTTATCTAAACAAGCTAAGAAGGTTTATCTAATAAGAGACAACATCGAAGCTCCTTCAGTCTTAGTCAAAGAAGTTGAATCTTTGGAAAATGTCGAGATTAGTGATTCGATTCCTGAAGATGTGGATAGAATCTATGACTTGCCTAGCAAATCTAGAATGATTGGAAATACTGATTATTGCTTGCTAAAAGAAATAGTCGATGATCAAGACAACATCGCTGTTGGAAAAGACTGTCAAACTTTTGTGAAGGGTGCATTTGCTTGTGGTGATGTAGTTCAAAAGAGCTTGAAAACTTTAGCTACAGCAGTATATGATGGAGCCATAGCTGGAGTTATGATTTATAGATTGCTTACAGGTATGGATCAAGTTAGCTAATATATATTGGAGATAGTTTATGAGCGACGAGAAGAAGATAATGACTTTTGCTAAAGAAGTGAAAGCTGAGATTGCGAATTTACCTTATAAATCCAAAATAATGCGTTTTGGTGTTCTTTCAGGTTTTACTAGAATTAATGGCGAAACTTCTTTAGGATCAGTTCCATCTATAACATATAAGACTGAAATTGCTTCTGTCGCAAAACTGATATTTTCTTTGGTTAAAGATATGTATGACATAACGCCTAGAATTATTTATCAAAGAAAGATGAGATTCAATAAATCGATGGTTTATGTCATCAAAGTTGAATCGAAAAAGACTTATGAAATCTTATCAGAACTGAAAGTCATGAAGAACTTCCAACCAGTTCCTTTGAGATCTATGCTGAATAAAGAGAACTTAAGATATTTCTTAGCCGGTGCTTTCATGGCTGGAGGAAGTGTCAATGCGCCATCTTCTAAGTCATACTTTTTAGAGATATCTTTTTCCAACAAAGATGATGCTACTAGAGTGATGGAAGCATTGCAATCGACTGAGGAATTTTCAGCCAAAGTAATTCAAAGAAGAGATAAATGGATAGTTTATTTAAAGAGAAGCAGTGAGATAGCGATGTTTTTATCATATATAGGTGCTACTAATTCAATGTTGAATTATGAGAATGCCAGAGTGACTAAGGATCTTATAAATAATGAGAATAGGCTTGACATTTGTGCTGCTCATAATTATTCGAAATCATTAAAGAAAGGTCAGGAGAATATAGAAGATATCAATAAACTTTTATCCAGATATTCTATGGATAGATTTGATGTCAAGACTCAAGCAGTGATGAAAACTAGATTGAGTCATCCTGATTCTAGCTTTGGAGAATTGGCTGAACTAATCACTGAAGATGGGATTTTTATTTCTAAATCCGGTGTATCGCATATCCTTTCTTCATTGCATGAGAAAGCTTCAAAATTTTAATACCAAGAGTTTTTTAAAATTGAAATAATATTTCAAAACTTCGGCTATCATCAGCCGGAGTTTATTTCAAAATCTTATAGAAAACAATAATGATTATTAATTCATTCGATGGATATTAATTAATTTTATGATTTGAATTTGTAAAACAATTTCAATAATAAAATCTTTAATTGAGAATCAATTTCAATTAAATAAATACGATAAATAAAAGACTTTTTTAATATTGACTTCTTGAAAATTAATAAATAATCTATTTAAGGTTTTGGAGGATTTACAAATTGATAAATACTTCTTTAAATACATCTGATGGTGTGTTTTGGGGCTCTATATTAATCTTATCTTTGGCCTTGAGTGTCGATTCTTTATGTGCTTCAGCAATCAATGCTACAGATGAAAGAGTTAAAAATAAAAGAATCTTATTCATTTTTATTGCTGCTTTAACCTTTGGATTGTTCCATTTTATAATGCCGGTTATAGGTTATTTCTTTGGATCTTTATTTGTCGAGCAGATTCAAGCTTATACAAAATGGATTTCTTTTGGAATTCTTCTCTTTATAGGATTGAAAGGAATTGGTGAGCAGATATTTGATATTCATGTTGACAAGATGGAAAAATTAGCGAAATCAGTAGATTTTGATGGTGAAAAATATATTAGAAAACTTGTAGCAGAAGGAAAAGATTTAAAAGAGATTAAAAGAGAATATAAAGAATTAGGTAAAAAACTAAAAAGAGATGAAGAACACGGCATAGAACAGCTCAGATATGAGGATCATAAAAAATGCAAAGCTTTAGGAGTTTATCTAATTCATGAAACCAAGTATTTGAATAAGAAGAGATTAGAAGAAATAATTCATCCAGAAAGTAAAGAACAAAAAAAGGAAGGAAAATTAATAGCTTCCTTCCTAGTTTCTTTACTTCTTCAGGCCTTGGCTACATCATTGGATGCCTTGGCTGTTGGATTCTCTTATGTCGGTCAATTTGATTGGTCTTTAGCCTTATGTACATTTGGAGTCTTCTTTGTGGTGATATTCTTAATGTGTTTGTCAGGTGGATTCTTAGGAAAAATATTCGGTGAGAAGTATCAAAGAATTGCTAATTTCTTAGGGTCTTTAGTCTTGATGGTTTTAGGAATATTAGCTTTGTTTTAATCCTTTGCTAATCCATTGCCTTGGAAATTCCAACTAGTCTCTGCCACATGATTTGTATAGGCAAATCTAACAGCAAATCCTTGGAGCTGAATGAAAATCCAAAGACAAACTATGAATGTCGTTATGTTTGTATAGATGACGTAGAAAGTCAGACCATTGAATGAAATAGATCCGCTAAAACCGGCTATGAAATTAAATCCCCATCCTGTATCTATGAACATCGGCTCAAAATTTAAGAAACTAGCCAATCCCCAATGACACACATTGTCAGTCATAGCTTGGATTTCTTCGACAGATGTGTTGTTGTCTAATCTAAAGCTGAACACACCACCTATGTAAGATAGAAATATGATGATGGATATAACTAAGAATGTGAATGGAATCCAGGTTCTTTTGAAAAGAAGATATCTGGATTTTTTAAGTGATGCTTTTTTGTAATCTTGAGGTGAGTGAAGCAATTTGTTTGCTATTACTCCAGCCATATATCTATCCACTTCCTTAGCTTGTTTGTTGACTAGTTTCATCTCTAATGACGAAAATCCGCAAATGATTAAGAATAGAAGAATGATAAAAATTATGAATGCGATTCTAGCAGTCAAAGTTCCATCGATAGTAATTGGATTTGTGTATTGCATATTCAGTTCTCCTCCTTTTTATTTGATACAGGAAGAGATTGATTACTGCTGCTATCTTGAATCTGTTTATACCTTTCTTCTATTTGTCTATAGTCGGTGAGAGGAACTTCTTTGACATCAGCTTCAAGTATTTTTTTATCGCTATCTTCTATCTTCCTATCTTCGGGTGTGAACGTCATGATATCATCTTCATCTCTTATTTCTTCTTTCTCATCTTTAGGCTGGACTTGTTGATTTTGTTGGAAAGGATTGACGTTGTTGAATATATAGTTAGTAGTGTTGTTAGTTGTCGTGTTATTAGAATTTGTCGTGTTATTTGAGTTAGTCACGTTGTTTGAATTGATAGTATTATTTGAAACTGTGGTTTCTTGCATATATTGGGCATATGGGTTTTCACCAAGATATGGATTTGCTTTGATCATAGCATCATCTGTTTCTTTTTGATCGAACTCGGTGACTATGGAAGGTTTCTTACCTCTAAATGTATTTATTACTCCTATCACATAGTTTATAAAAGCATAAATTCCTAATGGAATAGAAAGAATAATTAGTAATGGCAAAAGAATTATAAATAATAAACATTTTCCAATTTCTAATAGAGATTTTATCATTTTATCCTCCTTTACATGAATTCATCCAAAGTCATTTGTGCAGCTTCGGGAAGATCACCGAATGCACCTAAGTCTCTCAATGAAGCGACTATTGCAGGAGAGACCTTGCATCTAGAGACAAAGTCGTCGATAGAAGTAAATTTCTTTTTGTTTCTTTCTTCAATAATCTTTGTTGCCAAAGATTGACCTAAAGAATCTATACTTGAGAAAGGAGGGATGATTTCATGGGTCTTAGGATCTACAGTGAACATCGTCGCTGCTGATTTGTCCACGCTAAGTTTTCCCATCTTGATTCCCCTATCGGTCATCTCTACGAGGATTGTCATGGTGTTGACTAAGTTATCTTCCTTATTTTCAGTGTGAATATGATTTTCACGCTTTTTATTATAAGCGTTTAACCAACGTAATGCAGCTTGTTGTCCACCTTGCATAACTTTTATATCATACGCATCACATCTCAAAGTGAAATAAGTGGCATAGAAATATTCAGGCTTGTGTAATTTGTACCATGCGACACGAACAGCCATCATAACATATGCACAAGCGTGTCCCTTAGGGAACAGGTACGCAATCTTTTTACAAGACTCTATATATTCCTCGCTGACATTATATTTGTGCATCAATTCGATGTATTCATTTCCTTTTTCGGGTTTTACATTATTGGGATAGAAACCATGACGGACATATTCCATGATTGTGAAAGCTTTGTCTGAAGGAACCCCCCATCTTTGGTGCAATTGAAGCATGATGTCGTCACGACATCCGATGACGTCACGAAGTGTGGCTTTACCAGATACGATCAAATCCTCAGCGTTTCCTTGGAAGACGTTGGTACCATGTGATAGACCGGAGATTCTGACCAAGTCACCATAAGATCTCGGCTTTGTCTCTTCCAAGATCTTTCTCGCTAGATTTGTTCCAAATTCAGGAAGACCTAATGCACCTGTCTTCTGCTTTAATATGTTCTTTTTCAATTTCAAAGCTTCTGGAGACCAGAACAATGATAGAGTTCCTTTATCATCGAAAGGAATGGATCTCCAGTCTACACCAGACATATCAGACATCATCTTGACAGCATACGGATCTACATGGCCTAATTCATCAAATTTTAATACGTTATCGTGAATGGCGTGGAAGTCGTAATGTGTTGTTCTCCAAGAAGCATCTTCGGAGTTGGCGGGGTATTGGTAAGGAGTGAAGTCGAATACGGACATGTTGCTAGGGATAACAATAATTCCACCTGGGTGTTGTCCTGTTGTTCTTTTGACTCCAATACATCCTTGAGCCAATCTATCTATCTGAGCAGGTCTTATAGTTTTAGGGTCTATTCCTTGGCTTTCGTAATAACCTTTGACATAACCAATAGCATTTTTCTCTTCTGTTGTTTGAATTGTACCTGCCTTATAAACATTTCCAGCACCCATTAATTCACGTGTCATTTCATGTGCTTGTGCTTGGAAGTCAGAAGGGAAATTCAAATCGATATCAGGAACCTTATCGGCGTGGAAGCCCAAGAATGTTTCAAAAGGAATGTTGTGTCCGTCTTTATGCATAGGTGTATGACAGTTAGGACAATCTTTATCTGGTAAGTCGAATCCATCATCGGCGATAGATAAATCCGCCCATTCCAAATGCTTGCATTTTTGACAGAGCCAATACGGGGGAAGAGGGTTGACCTCAGTAATTCCTGACATCGTGGCGACCAAAGATGAACCGACCGAACCACGAGATCCGACAAGGTGGTTTGAAGCGTTGACTTGTCTAACTAGAACTGATGCAATCCAATAAATGACGTAGTAACCGTTTGTTCCTATACCATTCAATTCAGTTTCCAAACGGGTTTTAACAATATCTGGTAATGGATCTCCGTATGTTTCTTTTGCGGTTTTATAGACTAAATTTATTAAGTTCTTATCACAATCTTTGATGAAAGGCGGGTAAAGCTTATCTTTAGTAGGCTTTAAAGGTTCTAACATGTCGGCTATTTTATTGGTATTGGTAACTACTATTTCATTTATTAATTCTTCATCTTTTAAGAAACTAAAAGCATCTTTCATCTCTTGGGTTGAAAGAAAATACTGGTCAGGGTTTTCATATGGCTTTTGCTTCTTTCTTCTATATGGATTCAAAGGATGCAACGCACCTTTGAGTCCTTTGGCGAAGATATAAACATCACGATAAATTTTATCTTCTTTATTTAGATAATGGCAATCGCTTGTGGCAACTACTGTTTTATTGATGGATTTGGCTGCGTTGATCAAATCAGCAATGATTTTCTCTAAATCTTCTTCGGATGATATTTGTCCATCGTTGATAAGCCAACTGTAACACGCAGGAGGTTGAACTTCGATATAGTCGTACCAAGACATTACTCTCTTTAAAACTGATTCTGATTTAGTCAAAGCAGAGTCGAATACTTCTCCATTGAAACATGCGGATCCAATTAAGAGATTCTCTCTATTCTCATCGACTAAGAATCTAGGTGTCTTAGGAACATCCGACAAATAATCAGTTGATGATAGGGAAATTATTTTATATAAATCTTTTAATCCTTGCTCATTCTTTGCATAGGCTACGATATGTTTAGGTCTTGCGTTTAAAATGACATCTTTAGATGTCAAATCAGCCAAATCAGCCATTTTAATATTAGGATTCTCTTCACTTACTTTTGAGAGCATTCCAATATAGACAGCTTCCAAAACTTCAGCATCGTAAATAGCACGGTGAACTTTAGTTTCGTCGTATTCTATTCCTAGTGTTCTGGCTACAGCTTCCAAGGTATGAGATCTTTGCTTTGGAAACATATATCGAGACCAAGGCAAGGTATCGATGATTGGATTTTTAATTTCAGGAAGACCGTTCTTCTTCAAAGCTTCATTTAAGAATCCGATATCGAATGCCGCGTTATGGTCGATGATTACGGCATCTCCAAAGTAATCAAGAATTTCTTGTAAAGCTTCTTTAATTGGCTTACCACCATCAACCATCTCTTGAGTAATATTTGTTTTATTTTTAATAACATCTCTTAGTTTTCTATTAGGGTTGATAAAAAAATCTCTCTTATCATACTCTTGACCGTGAGAGTATTTTGTTGCTCCAAATTCGATGATTCTATCGTATCTAGCAGAAAGACCAGTGGTTTCCAAATCAAATATTACATAATCCGCATTGTTAAGAAGAATATCCTTAGTATTGATGCAGATATCGAGATGTGAATCGACCATATATAATTCACATCCATACAGCATTTTTACGCCTGTACTTTTTTCGGCTTTCTGTGCTTCAGGAAAGGATTGAACTACACCATGATCGGTGATACCTATGGCTTTCATTCCAAACTGCTTGGCCATTTTTGCATAGTTTGTAATAGTCGTCAAACCATCCATTGCAGACATGACTGTATGTAGATGCAGCTCGACTCTTTTATCTAAACATGGATCGACACGTGGCTCGTCAGCAGGCAAAATCTTTATTTGATCTGGTCTAATTACTAATTGATGTGTGAAGTCGTCATTTTCAACACTTCCTGTGACTTTTATGTTTGTTCCTGGAACTAAACTATCTAAGAATTGCTTATCGAATTTCTTGCCTTCAAATATTATTGATGTTATTGAATCAGTACCATCAGTGTATTCGATGGTTAAGATTGTCTTTCCACTCTTGACTACTTTTTCTTCAGCTTTGAATATCTTTCCTTTGACTATGACTCTTTTTAGATTGTCGATATCTTTCAGCATAGCAGGATAAGCAGTACGTTCTTGCTTTCTTCTCTCACCTTCTGCTTCGATGGCTAGTTTATTAGCGTTATGAGCTTTTATAGCCATCTCCTTATATCTTTTCTCTCTTTCTTCATCAAACTTGTCTAATTCTTCGTTTTCTTCAGAAGAGTCTTCTTTTGGTTCTATAGGTTCTGGTTCGTTATCTTTTTGAACAATAGGTTTGGTAGAAGATTTTTCCTCTTCCTCATATTCATCTTCATTGATAGGTGGCTCCTCATTTTCTAATGGAATTTGTTCGTCGAAGAAATCATCACAGGATTGTTTAGCTACTGCTTTGATTGAACAATTGATTTTAGATAAGAAGTTATTCAATTTAATGACATCTTCTTTAATTATCATTTCAGTTTCAGGATTGTATTCAGTTACAATGAGCTTCTCTTTTGGATTATAGTCAAAGTATGTTTCTATAGAAGAAGCACCATCATTTTGCCAAGAATTCAAAAAATTATGTAAATTCTTGTCTTCATTTTGGTATTTGAAAGATAATCTTGTTTCGAATCCCTTAGGATTTTCTGCCATTTTATATATTTGTTGAAATAAATCTTTGTAATCATCGTAGTTTAAAAGGCTGGGGCAGCTTATCTCCATGATAAGCCTATTTACTTTTTTTTCACTTACGAGTTCTGAAAAATAGCATCCATCGAATCTTTGGATGTTTTCGACTCCTATTTTCTTTAGAAATCTTTCCATTAACGAATCCATAACCCACCCCCATCATTGTTTTAAATTATACAAGTTATTTCATATGCTAGTTGTGGTTGATTTTTATAAGACCTAAAAAAGCCTAGTTTTTAGTTATAAAGTACTTTCATCTATGTTTTTTTAAATGAAATGTCGGTTTAATTTGACTTATTGCTGCTACATATTTATAATTGCTTTGCTATTCAGAGCTTTTTAGTTGCTTTGGAGAACTAAATTAAATAGAAGAGAGGTATTAAGGTATGGCAGTCCCAACAAGAAGAGCATCAAAGACTCGTAAACGTCTTAGAAGAACACATTTCCATCTTGCCGAGCAGAACCTTACCCGCTGCAGCAACTGTGGAGCTATGATCCAGTCTCATAGGATCTGCTCCTCTTGTGGATTCTACAGAGGTAAGAAAGTTCTTGACGTCAAGGTCAAGGAAGACTAATCAACTAGAGTAGACACCTGTGTAAAACACAGGTTTTTTTAATTTGAAAAAAACTGATATCAGTTTCTCATGCTATAAATTAAAAATAGTAATAAACTATTTATCTATATATGATTAATCATATATTGTTAGGAATTAACCAGCTATGAAAAAAAACAAAAAGAATGAAGATTCGACTTTGGAACCTGATATTCCGTATGATGGCGATACAAATGTGAAGAAGAAGCAATCGTTATCTGACAAAGTGACGATAATGAAGAACCAAGTTAGAGACTTTCTATTAGATCATCCGAAGACAAACTTTGTGTGCTCAAATGCATGGATATTTTTATTATCGCTGATTTCGGCCTTCATATTCGCTTATGGATTCTTAGCATTTACAAACCCGTTGAGAGTCCCGTTTACGTCTATTTTAGAAACTCCGGATTCGTTGTCGCAGCTTCAGAAAGCTTATACTGATGCTTACCATGTTACTGAAATAGATAATAGTGCTCTTAAATCTTGGTATAACAGCTTGGATTACAATACAGCACTAAGCATTGTAGGAAAGCATTCGTTGGTATCTGGAGGAGCTTCTGGTTTCTCACAGGTCGTGACTAGAATCTTATCTTTTGCAGGAATGTTTAAAGCAGGTAGTGGAATTGAGGAAAATACAGTAATTTCAATACTTTATATCGCTATAAACATTCCTTTCCTGATTCTTGCTTGGACTAAGATTGGAAAGAAATTCACAATTTATACATTGCTAAATATTGGATTTTCTTCAATGTTTTTGAAAATTATTCCTGCAAGCTGGTGTGAGATCACTAATATTTATACTGATTATTTAGCTCGTGCATTAGCTGGTGGAATATGTACTGGATTAGGAACGGGTATAGCTTTTGCTGCGGGTAGTTCTACGGGAGCGGTCGATATCATTTCATTGTTCTTTGCAGAAAAAAAGTCGACTTCGGTTGGAAAGTATTCGATGGTTTTGAATACGATCACAGTGGTGACTTACACATTGCTTCACTTCATCCTTTCACCTTCTGATGTTATTCCAGCAGAATTCCAAAACGATTTAGCAGGTGCTGCTTGGAACCAAGGTGTGCACCAAACAACTATGGCTTTGTATACAATCGTTTACTTCTTCGTGGGTGCTAAATTGCTCGATTTAATAAACATCAAGAACAAAAAGGTTGAATTACAGGTGTTCACTGCAGATCCTAACATGGCAAAAGTATTGATAAGTGGATTCCCACATGCCTGTACTTTGGTTTCAGGAATTGGTGGATTCACCGGAACTCCTAGACACATCATCTATATGGTCGTATCTAAGAGTGAGCTCAACAGAGCTATAAAGGTGATGAGAGAAGCAGATCCTAATTGCTTTGTATCAGTTCTATCGACTTATCAAGTCTATGGTAAATTCTACATTAAACCGTTGGATTAGAGACAATTCGTTTATAATTTCTTATAATATTTATTTGCAATAGATAGTTTATTGGTAATCAATTGATTGGAGGTAATTATATGCATACAAATGAAGAACTTGCCGATTTGATTTTTCCTGATATTCATGAGACTGTAGAAGATTTGGAAAAACGTTATCCACCTAGAAATCTACCTGAAGGTGCTTTGGTAACTCGTTTTGCTCCTTCTCCTACTGGATTCTTACATACTGGATCATTATTCACTGCTTTGATTGCTTATTATGTCGCTCATATGACACATGGTGTCTATTTCTTCCGTTTGGAGGATACAGATCAGAAACGTGAAATCAAAGGATCTGGAAATGAGTTAGTCGATCAATTAGCTTGGTTTGGTCTTAAGCAAGATGAAGGATTTATGGGTGAGGGACGTGATGAACAAGGAAACTATGGTCCTTATGTTCAATCTCATCGTGGCCATATTTATGATATAGTCATCAAAGACTTGATTAAGCGTGGAAGAGCATATCCTTGTTTCTGTACTAAGGAAGATCTAGATCAATTGAGATTGGTTCAGGAAGCAAATAAAGTCGTTCCTGGATATTACGGTGAATATGCAACCTGCAGAAATAAAACTATTGATGAGGCTTTCAAACTTATAAAAGAGGGAAAGCCTTATGTTATTCGTTTTAAATCTATGGGTGATCACAATAAGTTCTTCAAATGTCACGATTTGGTAAGAGGAACATTATCTTTGCCTGAGAATGATCAAGATATCATTATCAGAAAAGGAAATAATCTTCCTACATATCACTTCGCACACCTTTGTGATGACCATTTTATGAGAACAAATTGTGTCACTAGAGGAGAGGAGTGGTTGAGTTCACTTCCTATCCATCTTGAGTTGTTCAAGACTATGGGATGGGAAGCTCCTCAGTACGCACATCTCCCTGTCATTTTGGTTCAGGATAAAGAAACAGGAAACAAGAGAAAGCTTTCTAAACGTAAGGACAAAGAAGCTGCAGTTTCTTTCTTTATTCAAGAAGGATATCCAAAAGAAGGAATTCTTGAGTATCTTTTAACTATTTCCAACTCTAACTTTGAGGAATGGATGCACGCTAACCCTAGAGAGGATGTCTTCAAGTTCCCGTTCAGCTTTACAAAGATGAGCAGAGAAGGTGCTTTGTTCGATTTGCCTAAGCTTTGTGATATATCTCAAAATGTTTTGGCTTATATGGATGCTCATAAAATTTCTTCTGAAGCTTATGAATGGGCAAAGACTTATTCACCTGAATTGACTTCATTCATCGAGAAGAACAAAGACAAATTTGAAGCTATAATGAATATTGAACGTGATCAACCTAAGCCTAGAAAGGATTATGTCAAATATTCAGACATCCTTCCTAAAATTGCTTTCTTCGATAATGATATATATGAATCTAAGTTTAATGCCGCACCTCTTCCATTCGATAGCAAGTTTGATCACCAATTAATTAAAGATGTTTTGACTGCTTATAAAAATTCTTTGGATTTATCTGGAGATACTCAAACTTGGTTTGGCAAGGTTAAGGAATTAGCTGTTTCATTTGGCTTTGCTGCTAACGGAAAAGAATATAAAGCTAACCCATCTGCTTATAAAGGTGTCGTTGGGGATGTTGCAGCTTTTGTAAGAATCTGTATTACTACCACAACACTCTCACCTTCTTTGTTCGATGTTCAAAAGATATTAGGACGTGATGAAGTAATAAGACGTATAGATAAGGCTATTGCAACTCTTTAATTGATATCGATGACAATAGGATTATTTTCTGATACATTTCCACCTGATATAAACGGTGTAGCTACTGCTACTAAGAATCTTTTTGATATGCTCTCTTCTATGGGACATACTGTTTATGTCATTACGACCAATCTTGAAGGTAAAAAAGAAATTACAGAGAAAGATCACATCATCAGAATTCCAGGCTTGGCTTTAAAGAAACTCTATTCATATAGAATGGCGGGCGTTTTTAGCAAGAAAGTTTATTCGTATTTAAAGAAGTTAAGATTAGATGTCATTCATATTCAAACTGAAGCTGGAATAGGAACCTTTGGAAGAATTACTGCTAATCTTTTAGATATTCCTTTTGTGTATACATATCACACTATGTATGCTGATTATTCGTTTTATTTGAAACAGTATGTTCCTATTCCTACTAAGGCTGCCACGAAGATAATGTCTATGTTTTCCAAAAACTGGGCTAGTTCTCCTGATGAGATGATTACCACTTCCCAAAAGACTAAGAAGGCTTTGTTGCAGTATGGAGTCAGTAGATATATCAATGTCATTCCTAATGGATTTGATTTTAATCCTTTGATTGAAGAGAGTAAGGATACAAAAGAAATTGATGAAATTAGGAACAAGTATGGATTGAATGGAATCTTATCTTTTTGTGTTGTTGGTAGATTAGGAAAAGAAAAAGGAATTGATTTTCTTCTTCATTGTTTGAAAAGACTTATAGATGTTAGAGGCGATAAATATAAGTTGTTAATTGTCGGAAATGGTGGATATAAAGCTGAACTTATTAAACTGACTAACAAGTTAGGATTAAACAATAATGTCATTTTTGTCGGTGCTGTAGAACATAATAAAGTGGCTTTGTATTATTGTGCCTGTGATATTACAGTTTCTAGTTCGTTGACTGAGACTCAAGGATTGACAGTCGCTGAAGCAATGTCTGTCAAAAGCTTAGTCTTAGTTAGAGAAGATTTGAACTTCAAACCATTAATTATCGATGGTAAAACTGGCTTTTTTTATCAAAACGAAGACACATTTATAGAAAAAGTGGATTTGATCAACTCAATGTCTAAAGAAGAAATTCAATCGATAAAAGATGCTGGATTTAAGAAGAATAAAGAGTTGAACTCATTGGAAGCTTTTGGAAGGAGTGTCGAGTATGTCTACAAAAAAGCGAGAAGAAACAACTGGTGAACTGACTATAAAAACTCTTGTTCAAGAGAAGAACGGAAAAGTTATCATCGAATTTACTGATGGAAAGAAGGTAAAAATAAGCGAAGATGCCTATCTTTCTATGTTTCTATATCCAGGCAAGACTTTGACTAAAACTGGATTTGATAGTCTTGTTAAGACAACTGATGAGAAGATTGGCAGGGACTATATCAATTCATTACTTTCTAGAAGGCTGTATTCACCTAAGGAATTACAGAACAAATTGATCGATGTAAAAAAGATGAGTTATGTCAACAGCAGTTTGTTGATTCAAAAGATGGTTACAGAAGGATATATAGATTTTTCTTTATATGCTCAAGATAGGGTGGAATCATTGAAACTTAAAGGCTTTTCTAGAGAATACATCTATAAAGATTTAAAAAACAATAGGTTGGATTTAGCTATTATTGATAATACTCTCGACAAGATTGAAATCGATGATGAAGCAATTATTAGAATATTGAATGACGAAATCAGAAAACATTCATCTGATTCATACGTTAAATTAAAGGATAGGCTTAAATATTTACTTTATACAAAAGGATATGATGAAGGACAAAGTGAATCTCTTTTATCAAAGCTGATGATGGAAAATGGATATTTCTCATCTGATTCCAGACAAAAAGATGCACTTAGAAAAGCAGTTTTATCTTCTTATGATAAAATAAAGCGGTTAAAGATTGAACCTAGGAAAAAAGAGCAGAAATTATATCAATCTTTGCTTTATAAAGGTTTTTCTAGAGATGAAATATTAGATGTAATTAAAGAGGAGGACTTGTACTTTGATTAAAGATTTAATGGATTTTGAAGGTGCTATTGATAGCAACTTCATGGTGAAATCATGCGAAAAGGGAATAGCTGGAAGTGGAAAGCCTTATTTAAATATAGTTTTCCAGGATAACAGTGGAACATTAGATGCAAAGAAATGGGATGTTCAAGATAGTGATTTATCTATCTTGATTCCTGGTGATGTCGTCGGTGTTCAAGGAAATGTTTTGAAATATAAAGGTAAACCTCAATTGAAGGTTGCTAAGGTCTATCAATTGAATCAAGATTTGATCGATAGATCTGAGTTTGTTCAAACCGCTCCTTATAAGACTGAAGACATGGTAGCTCAAGTTAACGGATTTATCGAGAAGATTAAAGATCCTGAAATCAAAGCTGTTATTCAAGGCGTGTTGAAGGATCATTGGGATGCTTATATTTCTTATCCCGCTGCTAAAAGTATTCATCAAGCTTATGAAGGCGGCCTTTTGTATCACTCGTTATCAGTTTGCAAGATAGGCTACGCTATTGCAAGCTTATATCCTGAAGTCTTCGATATGGATTATATCATTGCAGGTACTTTGATGCATGATATTGGAAAGGTCGAGGAGTTCAATGGACCTATAGGAACTTACTATACAAGAATAGGAAAATTGGAAAGTCATATTCATATAGGTGCGATGATAGTAAATGCTAAATGCAGAGAGTTGAAAATTGACCAAGAAAAGACAGACTTGTTAACTCACATCATCTTGTCTCATCACGGAATTCCCGAATATGGTTCACCTATTGTTCCGAAAACACCTGAAGCTTTTTTAGTTCATGTCGCCGATGATACAGATGCTAAATGTGATGTGATGAGAAATGTTTTGAAAGGTGTTAAGCCTGGTGAATTCTCCTCTAAAGTTGTGGCTATGGACAATATAGAACTTTATAAGAAGAAATCTGAATAAAGTAAAAATGATCTTCGATAAGCGAAGATCATTTTTATTTCCATTTTTAATATTTTAAATAAAAGTTGTTAATCGTGTTGGTTTAAGAATTCTTTTACCAAATTCACATATTTTTCATGCTCTTGTGTATAAGACATGTGTTTTGAATATTGGAATATCACCCATTTGGATCCTTTTACTGCATTATGCATTTGCATATTGATAAAAGGAGTTGATTCATCCTCTCCGCCATTGGTTATCAATGTTGGAATATCCCAAGATTTCATTTTATCCAGATATTCCCAATCTTTTAAGTTCCCTAAAGGACAAAACTCATTGGGACCCCAAGCAGTTTCGTATGCTTCTCTTCCAAAAACTTTAGGCCTTCTCAAACATTCTGGAGACTCTTCTGTGTATTTTATGTTGTTGACGAACATATGCATAAAATCTTCGTTGGCCTTTATATATTCAGGGCTAGTCCAAGTATTTGTTCTCTCAGCTTCTTCTATTGCTTTTTGATCTTCTAAAGGCATAAATTTGATTAATCTATGCTGTTCTTTAGCCCAAAGAGATGAAGATGGCAATGTTGAAGACAATACTACGGATTTAACTCCTTTATGATCCGTATCTGATATGTAGGTTATTTCGAGCATTCCACCCCAAGAATGACCTAAGAGATGGACTTCATCTAAATGTAGATATTCTCTCAAGTTATCCAATTCTTTTACCCATGTCTCTTTGTTCCATAATTCTTTATGGCTTCCTTCGATAGATGATAAACCGCATCCTAATTGATCGTAATAAATCAGCATTCTTCCATCGTTTGCAAGGCAGTCTAAGACTTCTAATGTGTTATGAGTTGATCCGGGTCCACCATGTAATAAAATTAAAGGCTTCTTATTGCCTTCACATTTTCCGACAGTTCTGTAGTATGTCTTGTATCCCATAAAAGGAATATAGCCTTCGTGTATTTCCATATTTTCTCCTTTTTAGTATCTTTATCAAAATAATGATACTGCTTTAGTACTAATCATTTATACTAATATTTGATAAAATACGTGTCAAGGAAAGGGGTAATTTATGCCCAAAATAATATTGGTAGGTGGTGGTAGTGCGTCTGGAAAGACATATGTTACAGAGTCAGTTATCAAGAATTTAGATTCATCTAGGATTACTCATCTTTCATTAGATGATTACTATAAAGATCAATCTAATATCTCTATGGAAGAAAGAATGAAGGTCAATTACGATCATCCTAAGGCTTTCGATTGGAAATTGATGGAGTCTCAGTTAATCGATTTAAAGAATGGGAAATCTATTGAGAAGCCAATATATGATTTTACGCAACATAATAGATCTGGAAAGTTTGAAACTATTGTTCCAAAGGATTTAGTTGTTTGTGAAGGAATTATGGCTTTGGTCAATAAAAGAATTAGAGCTCTTTCAGACTTGAACATATTCGTCAATGCATCTAGAGAAAGAAGGTTCTTAAGACGTATTGAAAGAGACCAGAAAGCCAGAGGACGTAGCTTTGATTCTATTGTCACTCAGTTCTTCTCTACTGTTAGACCTATGTTCGAGGAAGTTGTCGGCCCAACTTCTAATTATGCTGACGTAATAGTCAATAACGATGATGAGCAAAAAAACTTATCAATTAAGGTTTTGACTGCCGTATTTAAGTCTTTATTAGAAGAAATAGATAGAGAAAACTCTACAAAAAACTAATTTAAAAATTTCATCGATTTTACACTGGTAAATTAAAATCAGCAGCAACTGATGGGTATATTTATAAATCTAATAAGAAGATTGAAAAAATAAGAGTTTGTTAAAAATGATGCTCCCGATTTGGAAGTTTTTTATATCATCATTTTTCAGTGATTCTGACAAGCAAAACACTTTGCTGATTGTAAACTGCTACTGTCAATTATAAAAATCCAAACCTAATAATCTAAACTAATCTATTTCTTAAAATACTAGTTGACATAACGGCTTCCTAGGTCTAATATATACAAGCTGTCTTTGAGGATAGCAAAGTTTGGGGCTGTAGCTCAGCTGGGAGAGCGCCTCCATGGCATGGAGGAGGTCGCGGGTCCGATCCCCGTCAGCTCCACCAAATTTGGCAGTGTAGCTCAGTTGGTAGAGCAGCCGGCTCATACCCGGTACGTCGAGGGTTCGATCCCCCCCACTGCCACCAAGTAGGTTGATAAGACTTTGTCTGTGTGGCGATGGACCGATAGCTCAATGGTTAGAGTCCCCGGCCCATAACCGGGTCGTTACAGGTTCGAATCCTGTTCGGTCCACCAAATTGGTGATACCCGGGGTTTGGCTGTAAAGGCAGCCTGACACCCTTAGGCGAAGCAATAGCTATATTAAACTGGGAGAAAATCCCAGTTTTTTTGTTGTGTGACGGGCATGTCATATATCTAAAGGGTGAAAGTCCCGAATA
>ERZ1031845.21-NODE-21-length-54409-cov-14.123321_pt1 | contig 54409 bp, 50 predicted proteins | sample MGYA00518169_ERZ1031845 | MGnify/ENA primary metagenome ERZ1031845 (study PRJEB33719, sample SAMN04261265) | wastewater metagenome | biome: rural village; feature: human; material: feces | host: Homo sapiens | place: El Salvador | collected 2014-01-14 ...
GTTGCAGTCTCAGGAGAATCTGCCGGATGCAGAGTTGCAGTCTCAGGAGAATCTGCCGGATGCAGAGTTGCAGTCTCAGGAGAATCTGTCGGATGCAGAGTTGCAGTCTCAGGAGAATCTGTCGGATGCAGAGTTGCAGTCTCAGGAGAATAATCTGTCGGATGCAGAGTTGCAGTCTCAGGAGAATCTGTCGGATGCAAAGTTGCAGTCTCAGGATGATGGAGAGAAAAATGACCTGTCTCAAGAGAGTCTGTTGAACGAAGAGTTGACTCAGGAAAATAATCAGAAAGTTGAGCAGCCTCAAGAAGTGAAATCCCCGATTTCTGAAGAAAACGTTGCTTTGTCTTCAGAATTGAAAAACGTTGAGACCTCAGCAGATGATTTCTCTGAAACTTATGCTTCAGACCATCACCATCTCGTGATACCAAAATATGTGGTCGCCTTGGTATCTGTGGTCTTTGTTGCTCTGTTGGGTGGCCTATGCTGGTTTGCTTTTATTTACGGCAGAATGCAGGCTCGACAAGAGCAGATGGAGATGCAGTTGAAGGCTATCAAACCTCAGCCTCAACCAAAACCTAAGCCAAAGGTAGTTGCTCCTGTGGATACAGCGAAGTCTGTTGCTTCCTCGGATGATAAAACTGACGCAGAGAACGTTCTGGCTAATGGTGCTCAGGCAAACAATGAGCAGACAGACCATGCTCAGTTGGCAATGAAGAAAAAGGCCAAGCAGGACAGCATCCGGATGGCTCAAGCTAATAATGCCGTGAAAATGGCAGAAAAGGCTTCTGTGTATCTCAACGATCCTCGCATCAGAACAGGCGCTTATCGTATCGTGGGTGTAGAAAAGACCATGACGGCTAAGAGTGGTCAGACTTTAGCAGGATTGAGTAAACTCTATTTGGGGCCTGGCATGGAATGCTATATGCAGGCCATTAACGGATGTTCTGAGATAAAACCGGGACAGAAAGTGAAGATTCCTAAGCTGGAACTGAAAAGAAAAGGAAAAAAGAATTAAATCTGCAATGATACTGATTCTATTTTCATAGTAGGATAGAAAATTCCCCCGCTTCATCAGAATCAAGCGATTCTTGTGGAGCGGGGGATTTCTTTTTCTTCTTGGATTAAGTTTTATAATTCAAAAATACCCTTCAGGGCAGCGCGAGCAATCTTCTCGTATTCTTCACCGAGGTCAGCAAAGCGCAATACACAGTTGGCAGCAGCATGCTTGATACCCATATTATCGCCTTGTAAGGCAACTGCAGCCTGGTCGAGAAACTCATTGATGCCTCTCTCGTTAGCTTCCTGTCCGTTGGCGAAAAGTCTTGCCAACAGTTGGAATCCTGCTATCTCATAAAGCGTCTTGTCTGTGGCAATCCACTCATAGGCAATGGCAGGAGCATAATCCACATGCTGCAGAAGATTGAATGCCAGCATCTCAGCCATTTCCTGGCTCTTGACCTGTTCCATCCAAATGTCTGTGATCTCTGGCAGCATCTTCTCTGCCGGCATGATGAGGGTGGCAAGAATCTTGCATTCACGGATGTCTTCCTTCCAGAGTTCAATGGCCAGTTCATAATCCTTGCCATATTCCAAGGCCATCTTCTTCAGTTCTATGAAAGGTACGCCCCAGTTGATCTTATAGCCTAAGCCTTTCTGGGTCATCGACTGAGAGGTAGGACCACTCATTAAGAGGCGAAAACTTCGCTTAATCTTCATCAGCTTCTGATGAGTTTCTTCATTCATGTTTATTTCCTTTTAGAGTTTCTTTACTGATCTGATTACGGCTTTCTGCTATAGTTTCATTACTTCGCAGAACATGCCGTCAAACTGTTCTTCGATTCCCTTTGGCTCTTCTTTGAAGATGCCATAGAGGGCACTTCCGCTACCGCTCATAGAGGCGTAGGCTGCACCTTGGTCGTAAAGTTTTAGCTTGATGGCTGCCAGCTCCGGATGCATCTTGAAGATAGGTTCCTCGAAATCATTGACAAGTTCTTCTTTCCAGGTTTCTATCGGTTGACGCACGATATCACGGCAGTTCTTGGCTGGTTTCTTCGGGGTGATGGCACTGTAAGCTTCCTTGGTACTTACAGCGACGTCGGGTTTTACGACACAAAGATAGTATCCTTGCAGATTGCCATCAGGACCATCTGCAGGCATCAGCACATCTCCGATACCCTCCGCATAAGCAGGTTCTGCTTCGATGAAGAAAGCACAGTCGGCACCCAGTCGGGCTGCATAACGTTCCATTTCCGGATTACCGATGTTGAGACGGAAACGCTCATCGAGAAGTCTGATCATGAAGGCTGCATCCGAAGAACCGCCGCCAAGACCGGCTTGAGAAGGGATATGCTTGTAGAGATGGGTATGGATGCGTGGCAACTGATAGTCGGCTGCCAGAATATGGTAAGCCTTTACCACCAGATTTTTCTGCTCGTCACAATCCACAACATTGCCTGTCACCTTCAGGTCGCAGGCGGTATCGCTCGGAAATTTCTCATCCATGTATTTGATTTCCAATGCATCATACAGTGGGATGGGATAGAAGACGGTTTCCAGATTATGGTAACCATCCTCTCTTTTGCTTACGATGTTCAAGCCAAGGTTAATCTTGGCACATGGAAAAACAATCATAGGCTGTTTCTTTTTAAATTACTTGGCAGCCTTGCGGAATGTCTCGTTGTTAACTACGATCTTGCCTTCCTCAACATCGATGATTGCCTGATCCTTGATATCTGTATCCATACCCTTGCTTGCGAGCATGATGTTTGCTTCAGAACCCTGTGGCTGTACCATGAACTCCCACTTGTAGTAGTTCTTCTTGTAGTTCTTTGTGGTAACAGTAAAGTCGCTATTCAAAGTGATGACTGTCTTCTGGTCAAGACTTGCATAGTCACCTGCAGCCTTCTGCTGGAATGCAGAGTCTGTGATAACTTCTACTTCTACTTTAGCAGGTTCTGCTTTAGTTTCTGCCTTTTTGTTGCCGCAAGATGCTGCGAATACCAACATGCCCATGCAGAGGGCCATCATAATTGACTTTTTCATACGTTAAAGATTTTGTGTAACTAAATTATTGTTGCTTAAATTTAACTCTTAATTGATGTAAGCTAAGATTCCACTGACTGTCAGCATCACCCAAATGGAAATAAGTCCTGTGTATATCGGATATCTCTGATATCTGAGTTTCATACCACTCGGTTTAAACTTATCTGTATAGTTTCTTGCGAAATGTCGGAAGACATAGTATGAAGCCGTAGCCGTAATCAGTCCGATAATCATACCTACGAACAGGTCGCCTGGATAATGCACTCCGAGATAGATGCGGGAGTAGCTCATCAGCAGCGCCCAGATGGTGAGGAATATCGTCAGCTTGGTGCGCTTCACCAGGAACATAGCAAAGAATGCCATGCTCCAGGCATTAGCTGAATGAGAGGATGGGAATCCATATCTGCCTCCGCGATACCCGAACACGACATGTACCATCGGCGAAATCGGATTGTCGGGGTTGCTTGGTCGCATGCGCTCTACCATCGGTTTGAGGAGGGTAGAGGCAGTCTGGTCGCAGATGAATATAATGGCCACGATGACCAGCAGACAAGTGACTGTTTCCTTGATATGGAAATTGCGCAGCATCACATACAGGAAGCTTGCGTAGAATGGTATCCAGACAAACCTGTCAGAATACATGGTCATGAAGTAATCCCAATAATGGTTGTGGAGACCATTGAAATACAGGAATATATTTGTGTCTATTTGATTCAGATAATTAATGATTCCGTCCATGTTTAAGTTTTATTTTTTACTGATGTCATCGTAAAGTTTCTGCAGGTAGGCCTGCCCCCGTTTCAGGTTATAGCCTTTCTTACCCTTGTCATATACAGTTTTCCCTGCCTTGTTATCATAGATGATTGAGTTTTCTTCCGTGACAACTCCAAAGGCGTCCGGCACAGTGAAGAATGCAAATTTCGGTGTTGCTTCGCTCAGCATGTTCTTGGAGAACAGGAAGTCATCGTGCTTGATGCCCAACTGTCCTAAGAGTGTAGCTGCAATGTCGTGCTGGGTTCCTATCAAATTAATCTTCAACGGTTTGGCGATGGCGCCACCGGCTATGATGAGCGGTATCTGATAGCGGCTTCGGTCGAAATTGTCCAGATGCTCTTTGTAGGCTCCCACATGGTCTGGCACCAAAATCACGATAGTGTTCTTCCAGCGTGGCAGTTTGCTATATTGCCGTATAATGCTTCCCACCACACTGTCTGTATAAGCGAAGGCATTGAGACGCTGGTCTTTCAGTCTGTGGTAAGGCACCTCGAAAGGCTCATGACTGCTGGAGGTCTGGAAAACCCTGAATCTCGGTGCTCCGTTCTGTTCCTTTCGGATGTCATCCATCATTCTGTTGGCTACCAGATGGTCGTGAACGCCCCATTTGCTGAGTTTTTCTTCTATTGGGAAATCTGCATCCGAGATAATCTTCTGAAATCCCTGTGATATCAGGTAGGAACGCTGGTTGGCGAAATCTACATCTCCTCCATAATAATAGGAGGTCTGATAATGCCGCTGGTTAACCAATGATCTGGCGATGGAAGGCAGATGGGCTGTCTTGGCAGGATACCTCATGATGCTGGTAGTAGGCTGTGCCGGATAACCGCTCAGAATGGAAACCAGTCCTCTGTCGGTGCGGAAACTGTTGGCATAGAACCGTGTGAAGAGGATGCTCTGGTGGGCTATCGAGTCCAGTTGTACAGCCACATCCTTTTGTGTTCCCATAGACGGCATGAGGTCGCTGGCGAAGCTTTCCATAATCACGAGAAGTATATCGGGTGTTCCTCCCATAGCCTCTGGCTTGAGCAGCGGATAGGTGTTTTCATCGCTTTGACTGGTCATGGTGGCGAAAATCTTATTTGCTTCCTTCTCGTCCATAAAGCGATACTGCTCGGCGAAATTCTCCTGATGGGCAAGAGACTCCATCAGACTGAACATCGGATTCACTGCTGAATGGTTTACGTAACTGTTCTGGCTGAAATATACTTTGCCGGTATTGGCGGTAGAAACCGTTACGCCTCCTCTGATAGGAAGGAATAGCAGGCCTGTAAGCAGCAACATGATGATGGAAGTGCGCCCACGGTGTCTGTCAAAATCACTTGATGTACTATATGGTCGGCTATAAGAACCATATCTGCGCTTTTTCTTTTCCCTGATGGTCAGCGAGAGTACGAACCAGATGGCTACAGCGCAGAGTATCAGACAGATGAATCCTAACAGGTCCACCCAGATGCTTGTACTGGCAAAGGCATCGGCAGGCGATGTGAAGAAATAGAAGAGCGGAGTACTGTCCAAAGGAAAATTCCAATAGGGATACAGGGCAATGTTGAGCACGAAGCAGAAACTCATAAACACAGCAATGATGCCGAAATAGATGGAGAATACAGGACGTATGATTTCTTCCTTGATCCAGATAGAGGCAAGAAGCAGCAGGGCAGGAATGGCCGTAAGGTATCCCGCCATGGAGAGGTCCAGCTGCAAACCGTGCCAGATGACGGCCAGCATAGTACTGAATGAATCTTCCAAAGGCTGGGCTGCTGATGCATGAGTGAGAAGCATGAACAATGGCTTCTGCAGCACAAACAGCACTACCAATATGAGATATATCTTGAAAAAACGCTTAATCTGTTTCATTTTGCCAAATTTAGTAGTTGTTACACATATTATATATATATCTATTAATTATCAATACACATGTAGGATTGTGTAATACTTAGATGATATCTGAGTAATCACATGTTGTATATCATGCATCATAGATATGTTTTTAGATGTTCAACAAGCCATAATATGGCTCGTATTTTCTGCAAAATTACTCAATTTCTTTCATATAAGCAATTTATTTGACTTAAATTTCAAAAAAGAGTAAAAAAAATTTGGATGTTTAGCGAAAAAAGACTATCTTTGCGAAAGAAACAAACAAATTTTATGATATTAACAACATAACATTATGGCTAAGTATAATATTACCCCAAAGAAAGAAAAGAATGCGCGCTACCAAACGCTTCTGAGTGAAGAGACTAAAGACCGCTTACGTGATGAGATTTTGAGAATTGTGGTTACTGAAGGTAAATACAAGGATAAGGAATATAATACACGTAAGTTGGCAGAGGATTTGCATACCAATTCAAGATATGTATCTGCTGTTTGTGCTACTCGTTTCCACAAGAACTATCCAGAGTTGGTAAATGATTACCGTGTGAATGATGCAATGTCACTTTTGACAGACAAGCGCTATCTGAATATGACCATCGAGGATATTGCAGAGATGGCTGGTTTCAGCACTCGCCAGAGTTTCTACTCTAATTTCTACAAGCGTCTGGGTGTTACTCCACGTCAGTATCGCTTGGATCACATCGCTAAGTAAGAGTGAAATTTGGGGACAAATTGAGCCAATTTAGCTCTTGTGCCAAATAAATGATATATTTATTAAGGGCAAAGCCAATTGGTCGCATTTTAGTTATGGAAATACGACCAATTGGCTCTTTGTGTTTATTTAGAGACCCATTTTTAAGAGGCTGTTTCTTAAGGGGGCTTTTTAAAGAGGACTTTTTTAAGAGATTTGATTTAGAGACCTCCTTTTAAAAAGGGACTTATTATATTTTGTAATAGGCTCATATATTAAATCCCTTTCATTTTGATTGCAATTATTTTCTCAGGAAACTTTTGAGAATTTTAGTCTTTGCATTTTTCCCAATCTTTCGAATCGCCTTGTCTCTGATTTGTCTTACTCTTTCCCGTTTCAGATTCATATCTTCTGCGATTTCTGCCAAAGTGATATGGGCGATGCCTATTCCATAGAATTTTCTGATGATTTCCTGTTCTCTTTCATCCAGTGTTGCGATGCAGTTCTGCAGATCGTCCATCATCTGTTGGAAAACAGTACTCTCATCTGCTATCAGGGCATCTTTGTTGATTATGATGTCGAGTAGGGTATAGTGAGTGCCCTCGCTCAGTGGCGCATCAATAGATACTGCACTGTTTGCAGAACGTGTCATCAACTTGCGGTCGCTTTTAGGAACACGGCAGACACCGCTTTGCTGCGTGATGGCCTGTTCCATAGCCTTGCGGATGAATGGGGCTGCATAACCTACGAAATTGGTGCCGCGTTCGGCATCAAACTTCTGGGCAGCTTGTAGTATGGCGATGTAGCCTTCGCTTACCAAATCGTCGAATTCTACACCTTTACCTACATATTTGTTGGCTACAGATTTCACGAAGTTGAGGTTCTCGCCAACTAATTTTTCTATATTGTTTTCTTTCATAATCCTGTTTCTTTGGTTTCGTATGGCAAAAATACTATTATTTTTTTATACTCCCAAATTTTAATCCCAAAAAATGAAGGAATGAAGGGATTATTATATTCATTGACAGATTGGAGGTTGCACAAGAAAACGAGGGCTTGCCAGTTTCCCGACAAGCCCTCTCGAATTCTTCATCTTATTACTTATACTCAAAAATCTGTTTCCTAACATGAACTCTTTTATATCAGGTACAAATTAATGAGAAATGTAATGCATTATTTGAAATATCTCTTGTAGAGACCGGCAAAGCCTGCGCAGTGGCGAGCCTCATCCTTAGCCATCTCGTGTACAGTATCGTGGATTGCATCAGATCCCTGCTCCTTAGCCAACTTGGCAATGCGGAACTTGTCCTCGCATGCACCCTTCTCGGCTGCGATACGTGCCTCGAGGTTGCTCTTGGTATCGCCCAAAACCTCACCGAGAAGTTCTGCAAAGCGAGAAGCGTGATCAGCCTCCTCGAAAGCATAACGCTTGTAAGCCTCAGCGATTTCTGGATAGCCCTCACGGTCTGCCTGGCGTGCCATGGCGAGATACATACCAACCTCACCGCACTCACCATTGAAATGGTCCTTCAAGCCCTTGATAACGTCCTCGTTGACGCCATCCTTATAAGCCTGACCCAAAACGTGAACAGTTGCGAAAGTCAAGTCGTCGTCAACTGCATTCTCCATCTCCTTGAACTTGTCGGCAGGTGCCTTACAGATTGGACACTTCTCAGGTGCTTCAGTTCCTTCATAGATATATCCACATACGGTGCAAATAAATTTCTTCTTCATAATGTTCTTGTTTTATAAGTTAATAATTCTATTTCTGTTTTGTATATACTATATATTAATAATGTGTCAATGTGATGTCTGGCGGTAGCTCTGCTTATTTTGCCTTGCGCTTCTTTTCCTCGTTGAGTTTAGCACAATCAGCGCAAATTCCCTTGTAGTAGAGCTGTTGTTCATCTACGATATTCCCCTCTATCACCTTTTGTTTGGTCATCTTGGGTGCCTTCTCGTCGAAGAGGTCAATCACTTTTCCACATTTCTTGCAGAAGAAATGAACATGAGGAGTCGTGTTTCCGTCATAACACACACGATGCTCATCAATGGTAATCATTTGAGCAGCATTCTTCTCGCTCATCATTCTCAGCGTATTATATACTGTAGTTCTGCTGAGTGTAGGTATTGTCTTATACAATTCTTGATAGACATCATCGATAGTCGGATGGATAGGATGCGTCAGGAGATAATCCATGATAGCAATTCTCTGAATCGACGGACGGATATCGCATTCGATAAGTCTATTGTATGCTACTTTGCCATTATTCATATTCTGTTGCTTTTTGATTTCGGTTGCAAAGATAGAAAGAATTTCTTAAACCACCAAATAAAAATTGGAAAAATTACAAGTTTATATTGTAATTTTTCCAAAATCTAAATAAATCTATATAAGTAATGGAACATTTGTCCTTTCTTGATGAAAAATATCAAAGTCCGGTTTGTATGTACTATTTTGCCATGCGATGGTAATTTTTTTTTTTCTGAAGGATATTTTTTTTCTTTGTTTGAATGTGTTTTTATGGCTGATTTGTTTTTTTTTTTCTGCTTGCCCACGGAGAAATTTTTGCCTGCCCAGGGAAAAATAAAAGTGGGTAGGGCTATGGTGTTTTCTCCTTGATGACAAGAATGCAATATGATATATTTTCTTTTTTTTACATATAGTATAAAATGTATAATTAATTGGATGAGCGCTTGAAGGTTTGCGCAAGGGATGGTGGAAAATTTAGTGCAAAAAAAAGCGATGACCTTCACAGGCTACCGCTCCAAATCTTCAATAGGTATTAGTTTCCTTTAAGGTAAAAAGATTGTTTTCAGGATAACGATGGCAAAGGTAATACTTTTTATTTACTCTACCAAATATTTTTTTGCCTTTTTTTCTCCACATTTTGCCTTTTACTTGTATTTCACGAATATTTAACGGGTTTTAACTGAAAAAAACAATGCAAACGTTTGTTTTGCTTGATTTTTCCTATAATTTTAAATAATTTGTTCTCGTATTGTTTTCTTAGTGTTAAATTCACAACTATAGTTTCTTTTATCTGAATAGTATGGATTTTCATTAGCTAGATTTATGTTTACCCCCAAAAAAAGTGTGTCATAAATTCATGACACACTTTTTTGGGGGGGGATATAGTAATTGATACTATTTGTTATTCTTGATTTTCTCTACGTATGCGTCAATAACAGCTACAGCTGTGATGTTGACGATATCCTGTACGCTGCTCTCAGAATCGGTGAAGTGGATAGGTTTGTTAAGACCCATCTGGATAGGACCGATAATCTCTGCCTCAGGACTCAGAGCCTGCAAGAGTTTGTATGCACCATTGGCGCTGCTGAGGTTAGGGAATACCAATGTGTTGACATCCTTACCCTTCAGGCGAGAGAACGGATATTTCTCATCGCGCAACTGCTTGTTGAGTGCATAGTTCACCTGCATCTCACCATCAATTGCCAAATCAGGGAATTCCTTCTGCATTGCTTCTACGGCATTCTTTACCTTGACAGGTGAACCCTGTGCATCGGTACCGAAGTTTGAATAGCTCAACATTGCCATCACAGGTTCCTCATTGAAGAACTTCACTGTACCTGCAGACAACTTAGCGATATCCACGAGTACATCCTGGTCTGGGTGGCGGTTGATGAGGGTGTCAGCAATATAGAAGATGCCCTTCTGAGTGTTGAGAATGTGCATGGTTCCGAAGGTGTTGTAGCCCTCACGGATGCCGATTACGTCCTTAGCCACCTTGATGGTGTTGGAATATTTAGTGTAAAGACCTGTGATGAAAGCATCAGCATCGCCTTGCTCTACCATAGACATACCGAAGTAGTTGCGCTCATACATCTTGTCGTAAGCCTCCTCGAATGTATAGCCTTCGCGTGCTCTCTTCTCAGCCAAATGCTTAGCGAATGTTGCGCGGCGACCTTGCTCGTTGTCTGCACGCATATCTACAATCTGGATGCCATCCAAATCAAGTTTCAAGCGGTTAGCCACACGGTTCAGACGGTCTGGGTTGCCCAAGAGGATTGGCTCGCAGATGCCTTCTGTCTTAGCCTGAACGGCTGCCTTCAACATAGTTGGGTTGCCACCTTCTGCAAATACCACGCGCTGTGGGTGCAGGCGGGCTGTATCATGGAGCTTGCGGGTCAACTTGGTTTCCTGTCCGAGCAACTCGCGCAGGTGCTGCTTGTATGCCTCCCAGTCGGTGATTGGAGTGCGGGCAACACCGCTATCCATAGCTGCCTTTGCGATAGCTGCACTTACCTCAGTAATCAAACGAGGGTCAACTGGTTTTGGAATGAAGTATTTAGGACCGAATGTAAGGTCGTTGACATGATAAACTTCATTGACTACATCAGGAACAGGCTGCTTGGCCAGGTCAGCGATAGCGTGTACAGCTGCCAACTTCATTTCTTCGTTGATGGCACGTGCGTGAACGTCGAGTGCACCGCGGAAGATATATGGGAAACCGATTACGTTGTTGATCTGGTTTGGATAGTCAGAACGGCCTGTTGACATCAGGACGTCAGGGCGGCTTGCCATTGCGTCCTCGTAGCTGATTTCAGGCACAGGGTTGGCAAGTGCGAATACGATAGGGTTGTCGTTCATAGAGCGCAACATATCCTGAGAGAGTACGTTACCCTTGCTCAAGCCTACGAAAACATCAGCACCCTTGATAGCCTCTTCCAGAGTATGAACGTCGCGACGGTCTGTGGCAAAGATCTTCTTCTGTTCAGTGAGGTTTTCGCGGTCGCTTGTAATCACACCCTTAGAGTCGAGCATCAGGATATTTTCCACCTTAGCACCGAGAGCTACATAGAGCTTGGTACAACTGATGGCAGCAGCACCGGCACCATTGACAACGATTTTCACCTTGGCGATGTCCTTACCTGCAACCTCAAGCGCATTTTTCAAACCTGCTGCAGAGATGATGGCAGTACCATGCTGGTCGTCATGCATCACAGGGATGTCGAGAGTCTTCTTCAGACGCTCTTCGATGTAGAAGCACTGAGGAGCCTTGATGTCCTCCAGGTTGATACCACCGAAAGATGGAGCAATGCGCTCTACAACTTCACAGAATTTTTCTGGGTCTTTTTCGTCAATCTCGATATCAAAGACATCGATTCCACCATAAATCTTGAAGAGTAATCCCTTACCTTCCATTACAGGCTTACCGCTCATGGCGCCGATATCGCCAAGACCGAGCACAGCAGTACCGTTGCTGATAACGGCTACAAGGTTACCCTTGTCTGTGTACTTGTAAACATCGTCTGGATTCTGCTGAATCTCAAGACATGGGAATGCTACACCAGGTGAATAAGCCAAACTCAAATCCGTCTGAGTATGGTATGGCTTGGTTGGCTTAACCTCGATTTTTCCAGGACGACCATTTACGTGATAGGCAAGAGCCGCCTCCTTTGTAATCTTTACCATAATAATATGTTAGTTTAAAGTTTTAAATTCTTACGATTTTTATGCATTTTGTGCACATTTCGAGATTTTTGTGCAAAGGTAATAAAAAACTAGTTAAATTGCGTAGGTTTTTTGTTTTTTTTTGTATCTTTGCACAAAAAAACTTAGACAGAGCAAAAAAATGGTCGAAATTAATGAATATCGCAAGGAATTGAAAAGTAGAATCATCGACTATGCCATGGGTGAATTTTACAAGCGTGGTGTTAGGGCTGTGAAGATGGATGAAATCTCACAAGGGCTTCATGTGTCTAAGCGTACCGTATATGAAATATTCGGTGATAAAGAGGAACTGCTCCTTGCTGGCTTGAAAATCAAAAGCCTGGAGATGAGGGAAAAGTTAGAGACCTACTCCTGCAATGTGGCTCATAATGTAGTGGATATTATCGGCTATTTCTATAAGCTGCAGATGGAGGTGAATAGTATGGTGGGTGTTGCTTTTTATGAGGAAATCCACCGTATGCCTCGGGTGATTGAGTTCTTTAATCTGGAGCATGAACGCGAATTTGCGGATAGGGTAAAATTTCTGAAAGCGGGTGTAGAGGAAGGGCTCTTCCGTCAGGATATTGACTATAGCCTTACGATGGAACTTCTCAGTGCCTCTATGAGTGAAATTATGCGTAACCAGATCTACAAGAAGTATAGTATGCAGCAGATATTTGATAACTTTTTCTTGGTTATCATACGTGGATTCTGTACAGAGCGTGGTGCGGCATTATTGAATAAGGTTATCGAATAGTCAGTTTGTTCGGTAACCTTTGTTCGTATATATGTATTTTTTTCTCTTTATATATAATAAGGTATAGGTAATAACTCAGATAATTGAAGGTAAATCATGAAGATAGTTTTGATAGGGGCTGGTAATCTGGCCACCAACTTGGGGAAGGCGCTTTTGGCTGCCGGTCATGATATCGTGCAGGTGTTTAGTAGAACCATGAAGTCGGCAACTGCCTTGGCTCAGATTGCTGGTGGAGCACCCGTAACGGATATAGAACAGGTACGTGCGGATGCCGATCTGTATGTGGTCTCCGTAAAAGACTCGGTTTTGGGAGAATTGCTGCCACGGCTTTGTAAGGGGAAGGAAACCAAGGTGTTCCTGCATACGGCTGGTTCTATGGATATGAACGTCTTCGAGGGCATGGCTATCCATTATGGTGTGTTTTATCCGATGCAAACTTTCTCTAAAAGCAAGGAAGTGGACTTTTCTGAGATTCCTTGTTTTATAGAGGCAAATGATGACTATGCTCATACCATGATAGCTGATATGGCGCATGAATTGAGTGGGAATGTGTATGAATTGTCGAGTGCTGACCGTAAGTACTTGCATCTCTCAGCCGTCTTTGCCTGCAATTTTGTCAACCACTGTTATGCTATCAGTGAGAAAATCCTGGCAGATCATGGTATCCCGTTTGATGTGATGCTACCGCTGATAGATGAGACGGCCAGGAAAGTACATGAACTTTCTCCAAGAGAGGCACAGACGGGACCTGCCGTACGGTTTGACGAGAATGTGATTCGTATGCAGGCAGCCTTGCTGAAGGATCAGCCTCAGATCAAGGATATTTATGAGCGTTTGAGCTTAGGTATCCATCGTTTTAGTAAGAAATAGAAGTTAAAAAGATATGATAAATTATGATTTAGATAAGATCAAGGCCATTATCTTTGATGTAGATGGTGTGCTTTCCCGTCAGACAATAACCCTTTCTTCTGCTGGTGAGCCTTTGCGTACGGTGAATATCAAGGATGGATATGCCATCCAGTTGGCGCAGAAATCAGATTTGCGCATAGTGATACTCACGGGTGGAAAATCGGAGGCCATCCGTCTTCGCTATGAGGGATTGGGTGTAGAGGATATCTATATGGGTTGTGCTGTTAAAATCAAGACCTATCGTGAGTTTCTGGAGAAATATCAGTTGACGAACGAGGAAATCATCTATGTAGGCGATGACATCCCTGATTATGAGGTGATGAGAGAGTGCGGATGCCCTTGCAGTCCTGCCGACGCATGTCCAGACATCAAGGAAATCTCTACTTATGTGTCTTCCTGCAAAGGAGGTGATGGCTGTGGTAGAGATGTCGTGGAACAAGTACTTCGTGCACAGGGAAAATGGCTGTCTGGAGCAAAGGCTTTCGGATGGTAGATTAATATGGAAACAGAACAAGAATATGAAGAATTTTAGAATTATATTGGCAAGTAATTCGCCTCGACGCAAGGAACTTTTGGCAGGTCTCGATATTCCTTTCGAAGTGAAAGTGATTCAGGGTATAGATGAAAGTTATCCAGAATCGCTTCCTGCGTACGAAACTGCCCTGTATATTGCCGTAAAAAAAGCGGAGGCATACCGTCCTCTGCTTGATTCTGCCATCAATCAGCAGGAATCTTCAGATGATATCAGAAACCATAAATTATTGATACTTACTGCTGATACCGTAGTGATAGCACCGAGCAGTGAAGAACAGAATGACCAGGAAGGAAAGGGTATCATTTTGGGAAAACCGAAGGATGCTGCGGATGCGATCAGAATGCTGGAAATGCTGAGCGGGAAAACCCATCATGTGGTGACTGGTGTCTGTATCACTTCTCTGGAAAAACAGCGACAGTTTTCTGTCATTACGGAGGTTACTTTCAAAAAACTGTCAAAGAATGAGATAGATTATTATGTAGAGCATTACAAACCGTTCGATAAGGCTGGAGCCTATGGCATTCAGGAATGGATAGGTTATATCGGTTGCACGAGTTTGAAGGGAAGTTACTTTAATGTCATGGGACTTCCTGTGCAAAGAATCTATGAGGAATTAAAGAAATTCTAAGGGGTAAGGATTTTGTTATAATTATGTGTTTTGCATGTGGGGTTCCCAGTTTTTTCCTCTCGTGACAGGGAAAGATTCCTCATTTAGTTTTTTTTAAAAGAATAGTTTTCTCTATGTCATAAATTATGGCTATCTTTGTGCGTTTTATGTAACTTAGGTAGTAATATGACTAATAATGTGAAGTCAAAAGTCAGGGATGTTTTGGATAATTATCTGGAGATGAATAAGCATCGCAAGACTCCAGAACGTTATGCAATCCTTGATGCTGTTTATAGCTTAGATGGGCATTTTACGCTCGAAGACCTTGGGGCGCAGTTGGAAAAGATGCATTTCCCCGTAAGTAGGGCTACGCTTTACAATACGATGCATCTATTCATCGAACTCCGGCTGGTCGTGCGACATAGTTTGGTAGATGGTACCAAGTATGAAGCAAGTTTTAATAATGAAAACCATGTGCATCAGGTATGTACGGTTTGTGGTAAGGTAACGGAGATACAGGCTCCGCTGGTAGTGGATGCCATCAACGAGACCAAGCTGCAAAGATTCCGTCGTGATGCCTTCGCTCTCTATATCTATGGAGTGTGCAGTACGTGTCAGGGCAAGATGACCAGAAAACGTAACAATGGTAAAGTAGAAAAGTCAAAATAACTATTTATAAAATGAACACAGGTAAAGTAGATGTCCTGCTGGGTCTTCAGTGGGGCGATGAAGGTAAAGGTAAGGTGGTTGACGTGTTGACCCCTAAGTATGATGTGGTAGCTCGCTTTCAGGGTGGTCCTAATGCAGGACATACATTGGAGTTTGAGGGACAGAAATACGTTCTTCGCTCTATCCCTTCTGGTATTTTCCAGGGCGGTAAGGTGAACATTATTGGTAATGGTGTCGTTCTGGCTCCAGACCTCTTCATGCAGGAGGCTAAGGACTTGGAGAAGAGCGGTCATGACCTCAAGAGCCGTCTTCATATTTCCAAGAAGGCTCATCTCATCATGCCTACTCATCGTGTGCTCGACGCAGCCATCGAGGCTTCTAAGGGTAAAAATAAGGTTGGTACAACTGGTAAGGGTATTGGTCCTACTTATACTGACAAGGTAAGCCGTACTGGTTTGCGCGTGGGTGATATCCTTGAGAACTTCCAGGAGAAGTATGAAGCTCATAAGGCTTTGCACCTCAAGCAGATAGCATCTCTTGGTTATACTGATTTCGATATTACTGAGGTAGAGAAGACTTGGATGGAAGGTATCGAATACCTGAAGCAGTTCTCTATCGTTGACAGCGAGGTGGAGATCAATAAGGTGCTCCGTTCTGGCAAGGATATTCTTTGCGAGGGTGCTCAGGGTACTATGCTCGATGTTGATTTCGGTTCTTATCCTTTCGTTACTTCATCCAATACTATCTGTGCAGGTGCTTGTATCGGTTTGGGTATCGGTCCTAACCGCATCGGTAATGTATATGGTATCATGAAGGCTTACTGTACTCGTGTAGGTGCAGGTCCTTTCCCAACGGAGTTGTTTGATGAGACTGGTGCTAAGATTCGCGACCTCGGTCATGAGTATGGTGCTGTTACAGGACGTGAGCGCCGTTGTGGTTGGTGCGACCTCGTACAATTGAAGTATTCTGTAATGGTAAATGGTGTTACTGAACTTATCATGATGAAGAGCGACGTTCTCGATGGTTTTGATACTATCAAGGCTTGTGTTGCATACAAGTTGAAGGATGGTTCTGTAACTACAGACTTCCCATACGAAATCGACGATGTAGAGCCAGTATATAAGGAATTCAAGGGTTGGAAGACCGATATGACTCAGTTTACTTCTGAGGATCAGTTCCCACAGGAATTCAAGGATTACGTAGCTTTCCTCGAAGAGTTCCTCGAGACTCGCATCGGTATCATTTCTATCGGTCCAGACCGTGAACAAACTATCGTAAGAAAGTAATTTATAATATAGTGTTTAATGTTTTGTGTTTAATTTTACTTTGAGGGTAGATATTGCGCAGAACATTAAGCACTAAACATTTAATATAAAACAATAATAAATGGCTCAAAAACCAAGTATTCCAAAGGGTACTCGCGATTTCGGACCTATCGAGATGGCGAAACGCAATTACATCTTTAATACCATTAAGGATGTATATGCACTCTATGGATTCCAACAGATAGAAACACCTGCCATGGAAACCCTTCAGACGCTGATGGGTAAATATGGCGAGGAAGGTGATAAGTTGCTGTTCAAAATTCTGAATTCTGGCGACTATATGAATAAAATCAGTGATGAGGATATTCATTCTTTAGGATCATTGAAGTTGGCAGCAAAACTTTGTGAGAAAGGTTTGCGTTATGATTTGACCGTACCTTTCGCTCGTTATGTGGTTCAGCATCGTGATGAACTTCAGATGCCGTTCAAGCGTTATCAGATTCAGCCTGTTTGGCGTGCAGATCGTCCACAGAAGGGTCGCTACCGCGAGTTTTATCAGTGCGATGCGGATGTGGTAGGTTCTGATTCCTTGCTCAATGAGGTGGAGTTGATGCAAATTGTGGATACAGTTTTCACCAAGTTTGGTGTTCGTGTCTGCATCAAAATCAATAACCGCAAGATCCTGACCGGTATCGCAGAGGTAATCGGCGAGGCTGAGAAGATAGTAGATATTACCGTGGCTATTGATAAGCTCGATAAGATTGGACTTGACAATGTGAATGATGAACTTCGTGCTGATGGTATCTCAGAAGAAGCTATCGAGAAGTTACAGCCAATTATCTCATTATCAGGTTCTAATGATGAGAAGCTTGAAGTAATTGCTAAGGTTTTGGAAACCTCAGAAATCGGTTTGAAGGGTGTAGAGGAAACTAAATTTATCCTTGATACGCTGAAGACTGTAGGCTTGAAGAATGAGATAGAACTGGATCTTACTTTGGCCCGTGGCTTGAACTACTATACTGGTGCTATCTTCGAAGTGAAGGCGCTTGATACTCCTATGGGTAGTATTACCGGTGGTGGCCGATATGACAACCTTACTGGTATCTTCGGTCTTCCTGGATTGAGCGGTGTGGGTATTTCTTTCGGTGCAGACCGTATCTATGATGTACTCAATGCTCTCGACCTTTATCCAAAGGAGGCTGTGAATGCTACACAGGTTCTCTTCATCAATTTCGGTGAGAAGGAAACTGCATACTGTCTGCCTATCGCCCGTCAGGCTCGTGAGGCAGGTATCCGTGCAGAAATCTTCCCTGACAAAGCTAAGATGAAGAAGCAGATGAGTTACGCCAATGCCAAGAATATTCCTTTCGTGGTTCTTGCTGGTGAGAATGAGATTGAACAGGGGAAGGTTACTTTGAAGAATATGGAGAGTGGTGAACAGCAGTTGGTTTCTGCTGATGAACTTATCGCTGTTATCAAGAAGTAATTTACTTAGGCGTTATCAAGAAATATTTTTCTTGTTTTATTGCCAATATGAAATAAAGGCAGGGAGCATCAGTTTGGATGGTCTTCCTGCCTTTTTTTAAAATAATAACTGAAAATTCAAACTTAAAAACAAATCGTAATGATGAAAAAGATTTTGTCCTGGTTTGCCTGCCTGTTTCTGGTGCTCGCTCTGACATCTGGCAGTAAGGTAACGACCATCTTTGTGATAGGTGATTCTACTGCTGCTGAGAAAGGTAATGCCAAGAATAATCCAGAAAGAGGATGGGGTATGGTACTGCAAGGTTGTTTTGATGATAAAATCATCGTTGATAATCATGCCGTCAATGGTAGAAGTTCTAAGAGCTTTATCGATGAAGGCAGATGGCAGAAAGTATTGGATAAACTGAAACCGGGGGATTATGTGTTTATTCAGTTTGGTCACAATGACGAGAAGCCTCATGCCGACCGTCATACAGATCCAGGCTCTACCTTTGATGCCAATCTGGAGCGTTTCGTCAAGGAAACACGTGCCAAGGGCGGTATCCCGGTTTTGTTTAATTCGGTAGTGCGCAGATGTTTCTATCAGGCACCAGTGGAGAATGATGACGACGAGAAATTGAGGAAGACGACTTTTGCGGGCGAAGAGAAGATAAACAGTGATACACTCATTGATACTCACGGAGCCTATGTCGTAGCTCCTCGTAATGTGGCGCATCGTCTGAATGTTCCTTTTGTGGATGCCACAAAGATTACTCATGATATTGAGACAGAGTTGGGCATTGAGGGAAGCCGTAAGTTGCATATGTGGTTTCGTCCGGGTGAATGTTCTCAGATTCCTAAAGGTCGTCAGGATAATACCCATTATAATGTATATGGAGCTCGCCTGGTAGCCAATGCCTTGGCTGATGAGATTGGTAAGCAGGTACCTGAACTCAAGAAGCATGTTCGCCATTATGACTATGTGGTTTCAACCCGTGGACGTGGCAATTACTTTACACTCCAGGATGCTGTGGATGCTGTTCCTGCAGGTAAGCGTGTTAAGGTTCTTGTACTCGATGGTTCCTGGAAGAAGCCTGAAAACATGAAGGGGAAGAAAATCAAGTTCATCCTTCAGTTTGGAGCCAAGATTACTGATTAATCTCAAAAGGGTGTGTCATGGACTTGTGACACACCCTCTTGTATTCTATCTAATCTTGAACAATTTCAATCTTTAGAATAGTTTCTGTCGTATGCTTGATTCTGAAGTCATCTGAAGTGCGTTCACCCACTACCCATAGAATATTTCCAGCAGAATCTTCCAAAATGAGTTGCGACTGTTTTTCAAATAGATTTCTTTTTCTATCTGTTAAATAGTCGCTAACTAATTTTCTGCCTTTCATTCCGAAAGGTATGAATGCGTCTCCCTGTTGGGTGCGTCGGAGCATGAGCGGAAATTTGATATTTCTGGCTTCCAGTGTAATCAGATGCTTCTCTTTGCTTGGTTGGAAGTCTTCTGTTACTGTTTCTTTGGAAATCCTTATTTTTCCTATTGCAGTCACGTAGCTGCCTGGTTCTGGTATCAGAATTTTTCTGAAATCATCCTCCTTATTTTCTTTTATCAGAATTTGTTCTCTATCTATAAGTATCTGATGGGTAGGTGTTTGCCACGTTTTTCCTGTAGAATTGATAGAGAGGAGTATCTCCTGAATCATCTTGCTGGAGGCTCCGTATGGAGAAAGGGTATGAAACAGGGCATACTCTGTGCTTGCCTGGTTTAATAGCCATGATTTGCTGATGCGGATAACTGGCTGTGGCATACAGAAAGAGGCTGGTATTTCCTGGTATATCTGCTCCTTTTCTTTCTCCAGGGCTGCCGTGAGCATCTTCGAAGCTTCAGTCAGATATCGGGCGGTAGCTGCTATGTTGTGGCAAACTGCCGGGTTGATTTCTTTGAGCATCGGGATGATATTCAGCCGTATCTTGTTTCTTACGACGTCATCTACCAGATTGGAACTGTCTGTTACAAAATTCTGCTGGCGTTCCGTCAGATAATCGAGGATGTCCTGTCGGGTGATACAAAGGAATGGACGGATGATGTATCCGTTGACAGGAGAAATGCCTGTAAGTCCTTTCAGTCCTGTACCTCTTACCAAATTGATAAGAATTGTCTCAACATTGTCGTCCTGATGATGGGCTACGCATATACCTGCAGCGTTCATATCCTTGCGAAGCTGATCGAAATAGCGGTAGCGTAAGTTGCGAGCCGCTAATTCGATGCTTTCTTTATGTAGTTCGGCATAAGTCTTGGTATCAAAGTGGATGCGATGCAACTCTATATTGAGTTGCTGGCAGAGGGTAACACAGAACCGCTCATCTCTGTCAGACTCTTCTCCTCTCAGATGAAAATTACAATGACATGCCTCTACGGTATAACCCAACTCATGAAGTACCAGCAGCAAAGCTACACTGTCTGCTCCTCCGGAAAGGGCAACCAGATATTTTTTATCTTTTTCCAATAGATGCTGTTGTGTGATGTTTTGCTGTATGGTTTGTACGAACTTCATGTTGTTATCTTATTTTGATGCTCAATATTAATCGTTATTTTGATACCCAACGTTAAGCGGTTTAAAAGTGCTGAGTATTAATCGTTGGAAGTCTGTGCTTTCAGGAAAGCTTCGGCTTTTTCCAAATCTTGCGGAGTATCGATTCCTACTGTTTCAACGTCTGTCTTACCCACTTTGATCTTGTATCCGTTCTGCAGCCATCTGAGTTGTTCCAGACTTTCTGCTATCTCAAGAGAACTCTGTGGCAACTGGGTGATTTTCCGTAGTACCTCCTTTCTGTAAGCATAGATGCCGAGGTGCTTGAGGAAAGGATAGTTGTCGAGCCATTCTTCCTGTTCTTTTCCTCTTACAAAAGGTATGATGCTTCTGGAGAAATACATGGCAAAACCAAAGTTGTCAACTACGATCTTTGGACTGTTAGGGTTGGCTACTGCATCCATGCTTGTAAATGGTTTGCCAAGGGTTGCAATCTGGGTAGCCTCATCGTCAAAACAATGGCAGATGGTATTGAGCTGACTTTTAGCAACAAACGGTTCGTCACCCTGTACGTTGACGATGACATCCCAGTCGCCGCCAATTTTCTCAATAGCTTCCTCAATACGGTCTGTGCCGCTCTTGTGGTCTGAACGTGTCATGACCGCCTTACCGCCAAAGGCCACTACAGCATCATAGATGCGGGTGTCGTCGGTTGCTACATAAGCTTCCTCTAAGGCAGCGGAAACTTTTTCATAAACATGCTGGATGACAGGCTTGTCGCCCAACATAGCCAGCGGCTTGCCTGGAAATCTTGTAGAGGCGAAGCGCGCAGGAATAATTCCGATAAACTTCATATTTACTATGTTTTTTGTTCAAACGTTCTATTTTAGAAGAACATTCTTTTTTATTCAAACATTCTTGGTTCTTTATTGATTTCTTTGAGGAAGATTTCCCCATACTTTTTCTTCTTGAATTCACCGATGCCATGCACTAAGCCAAACTGTTCGATGGTTCTTGGTTTCATGGCTGCCAATTCATGCAAAGACTGGTCTGACAGTATGATGTAAGGCGGATAGCCCTGTTCTGTAGCCAGTTTGAGTCGGAGTTTTCTCAATCTTTCGAAAAGGTCCTGATTCTCAGTCTTAGTATGTGATACGCGCACCAGTCTTGGATGTACCACAGGAGTCTTGCTCTTATCGTTTTGTTGTGTGACAGCCAGTTGTACAGGGTGTTCTCCCTTGAGTACCTGCCAGCCGAGGCCCGTTACTTTCATGACATTGTGCTCATTGTAGGCAATTTCGAAAAATCCCATCTGCATCATCTGTAACATGTAGTTTTGCCAGTCTTTCACGCTGACGTCACTTCCCACGCCAAAGGTCTTGAGTTCATTGTAATGGTTTTTGACCACTGTAGGTGATTTGATGCCCCTGAGAACTTCGATACATTGTCCGATGTGAATCTTTTCGTTAGTTCTGACAATGGCGCTCAGTGCTTTTTGTGTGACAATCGTACCATCGAATGTTTTTGGCGGATGGGCGCATACATCGCAGTGCCCGCAGTCTTCCGCTGATGTTTCACCAAAGTAGTTGAGCAGGATTCTTCTGCGGCAGACTCTGGCTTCAGCATATTCCTGCATACGTTGCAGTTTCTCAGCATTGATAGCCTTTTGCCCGCTTGCTTCAGCAAAACTCTTTCTCTGTATGACATCAGCTAATGAGTAGAATAGGATGGTGTCTGCAGGTGCCCCGTCGCGCCCGGCTCTTCCTATCTCCTGATAGAAACTTTCGATGCTCTGTGGCAGGTTATAGTGGATGACCCATCTTACGTTTCCCTTGTCGATACCCATGCCGAAGGCAATGGTGGCGCAGACTACCTGTATCTGATCCATCTTGAACCGTTGCTGGATAGAAGCTCGTTCTTCTGTAGGAAGCCCGGCATGATAGGCAGCAGCATTGATGCCTTTCTTTTTGAGTTCTTCTGCCACTATCTCTGTATTCTTTCTCGAAAGACAATAGATGATACCTGCATCGCCTGGATGGGAACCGATATGTCGCAGGATGAATTTGATCTTTTCAGCCTTGGTTCCTTCACGGCGTACAGCCAGACTTAAGTTGGGGCGGTCGAAGCTGCTGACGAATGTCTTGCCATTGAGGTGTAGCTGCTTGACGATGTCCTCACGGGTAATTTTATCAGCAGTGGCGGTCAGAGCCATAACCGGTACTCCTTGGAATTTTTCGTGAAGAAGTCCCAACTGTGAATATTCCGGTCTGAAATCATGCCCCCATTGGCTGATGCAGTGAGCCTCATCTACGGCAAATAATGAGATTTTGATATTGCTGAAGAGATATGGTATTTCGCTCAGCAATTTCTCTGGAGAAACGTATATGATTTTCAGGTCACCAGCCTCACATCTTCTTCTGATGATGGTTTCCTCTATTGTATCCGTACTACTGTTGAGTGCTTCTGCCGGAATACCATTGGCTTTGAGCGCTTCCACCTGATCGTGCATCAGACTGATAAGTGGTGATATAACCACAGCGGTACCAGGCAAGGCTAAGGCGGGTATCTGATAGCAGAGACTTTTACCGCCTCCTGTAGGCATCAGTACGAGACAATCCTTGCCCTGCATAATTTCCCGGATGATAGCTTCCTGATTAGAACGGAAGGAATCGTATCCAAAATAATTTTTCAGTATATCTATTATTTGCATTTCGCATGAATTTCCGGCAAAGGTACATATTTTTTATTAGAAAACAGACTTTTTATTTGATTATTTCAAAGAAAGTTGTTACTTTTGCATCATAATAAATTAATTAACAGAATGATGAGCAATTCTAACGAACATTTTCAGTTCACAGACGAGCGTTTTGCCGACTTGCAAATGTTGCGCTATCGCTTGAATGGTTTTGAGGATTTGACACTTTCTCAGCAAATATATATTTATTGCTTAGCAAAGGCTACTTTGATGGGGCGTGATATAACCTTCGATCAGCAGGGAAAGTACAATCTTCGTATCCGTAAGACTTTGGAGGCTATCTATAAGCATTACGATGGAGATAGAACTTCTGATGACTTCAAGGCTCTCGAGGTTTACCTCAAGAGAGTCTGGTTCTCCAGCGGCATCTACCACCATTATGGTTGTGAAAAATTCAAACCTGGTTTTTCCGAACATTTCTTCTATGAGGCTGTTTCTATGATGCCTGAGACAGAACTGCCTTTGAAAAGAGGTGAAACCAAGGAGGATTTGCTGGATGAATTGGTGCCCGTTATTTTTGATGAGGAAATTCTTCCGAAGCGTGTGAATCAGACTGATGGTGTTGATCTGGTAGCCACTTCTGCCTGCAATTTCTATGAAGGCGTTACCCAGAATGAGGTGGAAAGATTTTATGCCAAACTGAAGGATGGTGAAGACCTGACACCACCTTCCTATGGACTCAATTCAAAACTGATGAAGCGGAATGGAGAAATCGTAGAAATGACCTGGAAAGAAGAAGGTATGTATGGTACTGCCATTAAGGAGATTACTTCCTGGCTCTTGAAAGCTCAGAAATATGCAGAAAATGAGCAGCAGGCTCATGTCATCGATCTTCTAATCAAGTATTATCGCACTGGCGACCTTTCTGATTTCGACCGATATAGCATTGCGTGGGTCAAGCAGCAGGAGGGTATGGTTGATTTTATCAATGGTTTTATTGAGGTCTATGGTGATCCTCTTGGACTGAAAGGAACCTGGGAAGGGCTTGTTGAATTTAAAGATATGAAAGCAACCCGACGTACTCAGGCTATCAGCCAGAATGCGCAGTGGTTTGAGGACCATTCTCCGGTGGCTCCTCAGTTTAAGAAGGCTGAGGTTAAAGGTGTAACGGCTCATGTCATCTGTGCTGCTATGTTGGGTGGTGATGAATATCCTGCTTCTGCCATCGGCATCAATCTTCCGAATGCTAACTGGATTCGCGAGACTCATGGCAGCAAGAGTGTGACGATAGGAAATCTGACTGAAGCATACAATAAGGCTGCGCATGGTAATGGATTCCTGGATGAATTTGCTATTGATCAGGAAACTCTTGATCTCATCAACCGATATGGTGATGTGACGGATGACCTGCATACCGACCTGCATGAATGTCTGGGACATGGCAGTGGTCAGTTGCTTCCTGGTGTTGACCCTGATGCTCTCAAGGCTTATGGCAATACTATCGAGGAGGCTCGTGCTGATTTGTTTGGCTTGTATTATGTTGCTGATCACAAACTGGTAGAGTTGGGATTGACTCCTGATGATGAGGCTTATAAGGCTCAATATTATTCTTATTTGATGAATGGTCTGTTGACACAGGCGATACGTATCAAGGAGGGTGATAAGATTGAGGAAGCTCACATGCGCAATCGTGCGTTGATAGCCAATTGGGTCTTGGAACACTATTCTCAGGCGGTACAACTGGTGAAGAAAGATGGCAAGACTTACGTTCAGATCACTGATTATCCTGCTCTCCGTCATGCTTTTGCAGACTTGTTGGCTGAAATCCAACGTATCAAGAGTGAGGGTGATTTTGATACGGCCCGTATTCTGGTAGAGAAGTATGCTGTTAATCTCAATCCAGAGTTGCATCATGAGATCTTGGAACGATACAAGAAACTTAACCTGGCTCCTTATAAAGGATTTATCAACCCATGGATGAAACTGGAGTTTGATGAAGAGGGTAATGTGAAAAAGGTTCTTCTTGATTATACGGAATCCTATGAACATCAGATGCTCAGATATTCTGATGAATATGGTACGCTATAACAAAGTAGCATAAAGCAGTAATGAAAATGAAAGATAATAAAGACGAACAGTTTCCGGTAGTAGATGAGATGGGTAATATTTTGGGTGCCATCAGTCGTGGTCATGCTCATGACGGCAGTAAAATATTGCATCCCGTGGTACATCTACACCTTTTTAATAATAAAGGCGATCTGTTTCTCCAGCATCGCCCGGCTTGGAAGGATATTCAACCTGACAAGTGGGATACAGCTTGCGGTGGACATGTCGATTTAGGCGAGAGTGTGGACCAGGCTCTGCACCGCGAAGTGAAGGAGGAACTTGGAATAACCGACTTTGAACCAATATCCATGGGACATTATGTCTTTGAGAGTAAGCGTGAGAAGGAATTGGTCTATGTGCATCGCTGTGTGTATGATGGCGAAGTGAAGCCAAGTCAGGATGAACTGGATGGAGGCAGATTCTGGACAAAGGAGGAAATACTCGAAAATATGGGTAAAGAAGTGTTTACTCCGAATTTTGAGAATGAATACAAGAAGTATTTCATGTAATCGGGTGTATGATATAATCATAGAGTTATTCCGGTATTATCCGAATTTGGTTTTATCATCCATAAAATAAAAGAAGAAATCCGGCAAAAGTCAGGTGGAAACCTACTTTTGCCGGATTTCTTGAATCAGTTTATCTATTTACTTTGCAGATTCGAATTCACGCAAGAAACGTGTATCATTCTCAGAGAAGAGACGGAGGTCGCTTACACGATACTTCAAGTTGGTAATACGCTCTACGCCCATACCAAATGCATAACCAGTGTAAACATTAGAATCGATGCCGCAAGCCTCAAGATCATGAGGGTCAACCATGCCGCAACCGAGAATCTCTACCCAGCCGGTATGCTTACAGAAGTTACATCCCTTACCACCACAGATGTTACAAGAGATATCCATCTCTGCACTTGGCTCAGTGAATGGGAAATAGCTTGGACGCAGACGAATCTTGGTGTCAGCACCAAACATCTCGCGAGCAAATGTTAGGAGAACCTGTTTCAAGTCGGTAAAGCTGACATTCTTGTCAACATACAGACCTTCTACCTGGTGGAAGAAACAGTGTGCACGTGCGCTGATGGCCTCGTTACGATATACACGACCAGGGCAAAGTACACGGATAGGTGGCTCGTGGGTCTCCATATAGTGAGCCTCATCACCCGACGTATGACTGCGCAGGAGAATGTTCTTGGTCACATCGTTAGGGTCGCTCTGCTCAATGAAGAAAGTATCCTGCATATCGCGGGCTGGATGATCGGCGGCAAAGTTGAGCATGGTGAAAACATGCTTGTCATCGTCAACCTCTGGACCATGATAGAGGGTAAAGCCCATGCGAGAGAAAATGTCGATAATCTGATTCTTGACAACTGTCAATGGATGACGGGTACCGAGAGCTACAGGGTAGGCGGTACGTGTCAAGTCAATATCATCGCTGGATGCATCAGCCTCTTCCATTTGCTCCTTGAGAGCGTTGATGCGTTCTGTAACAGCTTGCTTCAACTCATTGATCTTTACACCAATTGTTTTCTTCTGGTCGGCTGGCACTGTGCGGAAGTCGGCCATAAGGGCATTAATCGAGCCCTTCTTGCTCAAATACTTGAGTCGGAGTTGCTCTACTTCTTCTGCATTTTGAGCAGAAAGAGTGCTCACTTCCTTCAAGAGTTCTTCTATTTTTTCTAATAACATAATCTTAAATTATATATTTTGAGTGCAAAGATAACATTTTTCGCTCAAAATATGAAATATCTCAAAAGAAAGTTGTACTTTTGCATTGAAAATTTGAGAAATTTATAGGTTTATGAAGAAACTTTCTTTTTTATCAGTGCTACTGGCGGTCCTTACAGTCGTTTGTTTTACGTCTGTTGGATGCTCTGACAAGAAGCCGGCTCAGGTGCATGATTCTACATCTGTTGATTCTGTTATCGCAGATACCCAAGCTGTTGATTCTACGGAGAAATTGATCGAGGAGACTCCGATGCCTAAGGCTGCAGATGAGCTTTTCGATGATTTCGTATTTAATTTTGCTGCGAATAGAAAACTGCAAATGAAACGTGTTCATTTCCCATTGCCTGTCTATCATAATGATAAACTCGTAAAAACGATAGAAAAGCGGGCTTGGAAAATGGAGCATTTCTTCATGCATCAGGATTATTACACCTTGATTTTGGATAATCAGAAGCAGATGAATCTGGTGAAGGATACTGCTATCGACCATGTGGTCATAGAAAAGGTGTTCTATGCCAAGAAAACAGTGCAGCAGTTCCTTTTCAATCGCATCAATGGTGAGTGGATGATGACTTCTATCAATTATAAGCCTATGTACACCAACATGAATGCCAGTTTCTTGAAGTTCTATGGAAAATTTGCTACGGATTCTGCTTTCCAGGCTGAACACCTCCACAATCCTGTGAAATTTGTTGGTCCTGATCCGGATGATGATTTCAGTACCATGAGTGGAGATATTGAACCGGAAACCTGGCCAGCCTTTGCTCCGCAATTGCCTCATGGAATGATATACAATATTATATATGGACAGAAATATGCTGAGAGCAATCAGAAAATCTTTGTGATACGTGGCATTGCAAATGGAATGGAAACAATATTGACTTTCAAGCGTGTTCATGGAAAATGGATGCTTACCAAACTTAATATGTAATACAGAATGAAGGATATTAAAGATTATAGCCTCTTGGCTCACAATACTTTTGGCATAGCTGCTACTTGCCGTCGCTTTCTGGAATATGCTTCTGTAGAGGATGCAAGAAAGGTGGCTGAGATACTTACAGAGCAAGATCAGCCTGTTTTGATTATCGGAAGTGGTAGTAACCTGCTTTTGACGGGTGATTATCCCGCTACGGTCATCCACTCTTCCATCTTGGGAATTCGTGTCATTGATAGGCAGGAACTCCTAAATGAGGGATGGATTACTGCTGCAGATGTAACTGCTGAAAAGACGATGGACTCTCTTGCTTCTCAAGAGGATGAAATCTTCGTAGAGTGCGGAAGCGGCGTTGTCTTTGATGATTTTGTTGCATATTGTGTTGAACATGGTTACTATGGTGCCGAGAATCTGTCGATCATTCCTGGTGAGGTGGGAGCCAGTGCGGTGCAGAACATAGGTGCTTATGGTGTTGAGGCAAAGGATATCATTTATAAGGTAGAGGCTGTTGAACTCTCTACTGGTAAGATTGTAAAATTTGATAATTCCGACTGCGAGTATAGTTATCGCCAGAGTAAATTCAAGAAGGAATGGCGTGATAAGTACTTGATTACCCGTGTGGTATATCGTCTGTCAAAGACCTTTACTCCAGACCTTGACTATGGCAATATCCGCAGTTCTTTGGCTGAAAGAGGTATTTCTAATCCTACGGCAAAGCAGTTGCGAGAAGTCATCATGGATATTCGCAATGCTAAATTGCCGGATCCGAAGAATCAGGGCAATGCGGGTAGTTTCTTTATGAATCCTATCGTGGATAAGACTAAGTATGAGGAATTGGCATCGCTTTATCCGAACATGCCTCATTATACGATAGATGCATCTCATGAGAAAATTCCTGCAGGATGGATGATTGATCAGTGTGGATGGAAAGGTAAGAGCCTTGGCCCTGCTGGTGTTCATGATAAGCAGGCTTTGGTCTTGGTAAATAGAGGTGGTGCTAAGGGACAGGATGTGGTCAGATTGTGTAAGGCTATTCAGGATGATGTCTTTCATAAGTTTGGCATTGAGATTCACCCTGAGGTAAATATCAAATAAAGAGTTGTCTCATGAATAATAAATTAAAGATAACTTTATTGGGAACAGGAACATCAAGCGGTGTTCCTGTTTTGGGATGTAATTGTGAGGTATGCAGAAGCCAGAATCCAAAGGATAAGAGGTTTCGCTGTGCCGTATTGGTAGAAACGGATCAAACCCGGATACTGATAGATGCAGGTCCTGATATTCGCATGCAACTTCTCCGTGTTCCTTTCCGTAAGTTAGATGGGGTGCTGATTACTCATATCCATTATGATCATGTAGGAGGAATGGATGACTTGCGCGGTTTCTGTAAATTTGGGGATATTCAGGTTTATGGTGACGGGTTGGTTACTTCCACCTTGCCCCATACCATGCCTTACTGTTTCCCTGCTAATCCGGAACTCCTTTATCCAGGTGCTCCCAAATTATCGCTGCATACCATAGAACCTCATCATGAATATACGATAGGGGATATCTCCTACATGCCAATTAGGGTAATGCATGATAAAATGCCTATTTTGGGTTATCGCTTCGGAAAGTTTGCCTATATCACGGATATGAAGTCGATGGATGATGAAGAATATACTTATCTGGAGGGGGTAGAGGTGCTGGTAATCAATGCGTTGCGCTTTGAGAAGCCTCATCACAGTCATCAGTTGGTAGATGATGCCATTCGTGTGTCAAGGCGTATAGGAGCCAAACTGGTTTATCTTACTCATGTAACGCACCAGATTGGCTTATACGAAAAAGCCAACAGGCGACTGCCTGCTGGCTTCCAGTTTGCTTATGATACTCAAGTGATAGAAATCCTTTAAAGCATACCCTTGGAACTTGGCAGTTCGAAGTGGTAAATGTCTCGCTTCACTGCCATTTTCAGTGAGCGGGCCAGCGCTTTGAAGATTCCTTCTATCTTATGGTGTTCATTTTCACCCTCTGCCTTGATGTTGAGATTCATCTTGGCAGCATCGCTTAAGCTTTTGAAGAAATGCTTAAACATCTCTGTAGGCATTTCGCCTACTTTCTCTCTATGAAATTCTGCGTCCCATATCAGCCATGGGCGACCTCCGAAGTCTAATGCTACCTGGCACAGACAGTCATCCATTGGCAGGCAATAGCCATATCTTTCAATTCCTCTTTTATCACCTAATGCCTGGAGGAGACATTCACCGAGGGCTATACCTGTATCTTCGATGGTATGGTGCTCATCTACTTCAAGATCTCCCTTGGTATGTATGGTGAGATCCATCATGCCATGCTTACCAATTTGTTCCAGCATGTGGTCGAAGAAGCCCAATCCTGTAGATATATCGCACTTGCCCGAACCATCGAGATTTACCTTGATGTAGATATCAGTTTCCTTGGTGGTGCGCTTCACCTCAGCGATACGGTCACCTGCAAAGAGAATTTCAGCTATCTTGTCCCAATCCATTCCGTCTTTGCCGAGAATGAGGCTCTTGCAACCGAGATTTTCTGCTAATTGCGCATCTGTCTCTCTGTCTCCGATAACATAACTGTTGGCCAGATCATACTCAGGATTATTCATGTATTCTTGCAGCATTCCCGTACCCGGCTTTCTCATAGGTGAATGATCTTCCGGAAAATGTCGGTCGATATGCTGTTTCTCAAAATGGATACCTTCGCTTTCCAAACTCTGGATGATAAAATTGTGTACAGGCCAGAAAGTATCTTCTGGAAAACTGTCAGTGCCCAAACCATCCTGATTGCTCACCATGATTAACTTGAAATCTGTATGTTGAGCTATGAAAGAGAGATTTCTGAACACGCCCTTGGTAAAGACGAGCTTTGCAAAGCTGTCTATCTGTTCATCCTCAGGTTCTTGAATCAAGGTTCCATCGCGGTCGATGAAAAGCAATTTTGTCTTTTTCATTGAATTCTGTATTTTTATGTTGATACTATTTTATGATGCTTTAAAGTGAAAGTAGCTTCATTGGCAAGTGAAAGCAGCTTCATTGGCAGATGAAAGCAACTTCATTGATTGTTGAAAGAGCCTTCGTTTGTATTTTGCAGTTCTTTTTTCTTTTTCTCCAGACAGGTATTTGAACCATAGAGGTAGGCATAGGAAAAGCCTAACCAGCTTGCAACGTATGTCAGGACAAATATTGTGATAGTCAAGACAATCAAAAGTAATGGAGTGAAATAAGCAGGGACTCCAAGCGGGTCGCCACCTAAAGCTCCCACTTGAGATGACATCTGTGCCCAACTCATGATGAAGGTTGGTATCAATACGATACAGGAAATGATGCAGATAATGATCGTTCCCAAGAAACCCATCAGGAAAATACTGCCCAGGTGTTTGGTGCCTTCTTTGTAAGTGCTCCAAGGTTTCAGCTTTTCTTCTTTTTGCTTGAGCATAACATGGGGGATGATATGGGCAAAAGGCAAAACCAAGAGTGCAATGATAACCAATAAGATTATTGCGGCAATGCCTGTTACTGCATAAGTCAGAGTTAAAGTGGAATTTGCTGCCATAGCCTTGGTTGCCATGGCTTGGTAAATAGCAGACGTGCCTCCATATCCGAAACCGATGGCAAAACCACCTATTATTTCGAATATAATATATACGATGGTGAATTTCAGCAAATTCTTCCAGAATGATGTCTTGGTAAGCCATGTCCAGATAGCTGCACTACTGAGACAGAATGAAAACCATGTCATTGCATAAATGATGGTTTGCAGAAGGTATGACGTGATGGGATTTTCTACTCCCCAATCATGCAGTCCCTTATTGGGCATTCTGAAATATATGGTAATTGCCATCAGAACAGCATAGATGAGTGTAGCCCACCATGTCTTTTTGATGAGTGAAGTAAAATGGCTTCCGATGTAATCGTAAGCAGCTTTCATACAGGATGTTATGCTGCGATTCTTGAATAAAACTTTAGTATCCATGATCTTCTTCATTTATGAATATTTTCTTCCTTTTAAGAACATAATTCTTTTATGAGAGGGATATGTCCTGTCTTCTAAATTCTGCACAAGTAATAGCGGTGGCTATCGCTACATTGAGACTGTCTGCGGTGGCTCTTCCTTCAGGGAAGTTGGGAATTAACAGGCGGTGGTTGACGAGTTTGGTCAATGCAGGAGTGATACCTTTCCCCTCATTTCCCATGATGATAAAACCACGGTTCTCTAACTTTTGCTGGTAGATATTCTCACCATCTAACAGTGTACCGTAAATCGGTGTCTCCTGAGAAAGTGACTCCATCAAAGTCTGCAGGTTTCCATATTCCACTCTTACGCGGGCTATACTACCCATGGTAGCTTGTACTACCTTGGGATTGTAGACATCTGCTGTGTCCAGACTGCAGTAGATATGTTCGATACCAAACCAGTCTGCGATTCGTATGATTGTTCCCAGATTTCCCGGGTCTTGGACTCCATCCAGTGCAAGATTGAGAATCGAAGTGTCCACTTCAGAAAAGCCTGTAGTAGATGTAGGGTGTTCCCTGCCGGCCTGTTTGAAAACAGCAAGAACCTGTTGGGGATGCTGTAAGAAACTCACTTTTTTGAGTTCTTCATCAGTTACTTCAATCACTTCTGTTGAGGATCCAAAGCGTTTACCTTTCAGCCATTCTTCTGTAGCAACGAGGATTTCTGCAGGCTGGAGTTCCAGGAGGTCTTCCACCACCTTATGTCCTTCGGCTACAAATACGCCTTCTTTATTTCGGTTCTTTTTGAGCTCAAGAGAGTGAATATATTTAATTTTATTCTTGCTTATCATATATGTATCTTCTATTCTTATTATGAATCTTGTAAGTCCTTTACCATAGGACTTATTTTTGGCAAAGTTACATTAAAAATAGGACATGGCAAAATATTCCTCCTGTTAAAGCCTTAATTTGTTTGAATTTTTATATTTTTTTTTCGTTGGCTCGATTTTTTGTCGTAACTTTGCAGCAATGAAGAGATATAGTTATATTCCGTTTTCAATCCTTTTGTTGACTACGGCTTGCTCTACTGGCAAGTATGTACAAGAGGGTGAGTATATATTAGATAAGGTGGCGGTTGTGTCAGATCAGTCTGATTATAATGCTGCCCCTCTATCTCAGTATGTACGTCAGAAAGAGAAGCCCAAGTTGTTTTCGCTTTTCAGAAATCCTTTCAGTCGCAAGCCTGTCATTTATGATACCTTGCAGGCTCGTCTGTCCTGTCAGGATCTGATGACCGCCATGCAGAATGAAGGATATATGAATGCGGGTGTTTCTCTTTATACTGAGACAAAAGGGAAAAAACTGAAGGCTACCTATCTCCTTCATCCAGGGCAACCTTTTCTGATAGGAAAGGTAAATTATAACATCCAGGATGAAGGTATCCAGCAGTTGTTGCATCTCGATCAGACTGATAATCAGCATATAAAACCTGGTATGCGTTTTACTGTTGAAACATTGGATAATGAGCGTAAGCGTATTGCTGGTTTATTGTCAGATAATGGATATTTCCGTTTCAATAAGGATTTTATTCACTTTACGGCCGACACGGTGATGGGACGCAAGGATATTGCTCTGACGCTTCAGTTGAGAAAGTACAAGTCAAATAGCAATTCTCCAGAAGTTGATCATACTCGTTATCTGATACGTGATGTGCTTTTCCAAAGTAATGATAGTGATCGAATCCATCTTCGTAAACAGGTACTTCTCAATGCGACAGCTATCAAAGAGGGGCGACCTTATGATGCTTCTGCCTTGCAGCGGACATACAATAATTTCGCCCGTCTCCAAGCTGTAAAATATACGAATATTAAATTTGCGGAAGTGCCGGATACCAATTTGCTGGATTGCCATATTCAGATAAGTACCAATAAGCCTTCTACTATATCATTCCAGCCGGAAGGTACAAACACAGCTGGTGACTTGGGTGCTGCTGCATCCATTACCTATACCAATCGCAATCTCTTTCATGGTAGCGAACAGTTGAGTATAGAGTTTCGTGGTGCATATGAGGCAATTACCGGTTTGGAAGGTTATCAGGATCAGAACTATACGGAGTTTTCCGTAGAAACGAAATTAGTTTTCCCTCGTTTCCTGGCTCCATTTCTTTCCAAGAGTTTCAGGCGCAGACAGACGGCAAGTTCTGAGTGGGCTGTAAGTTGGAATTTTCAGAATCGCCCTGAATTTCATCGTAGAGTCTTTTCATCTGCATGGCGTTATCGCTGGAGTGAACCGAAGCATCATCTGAATTACCGCTTTGATTTGCTGGATCTCAATTATGTGTATATGCCTTGGATCTCTTCTACGTTCAAGCGTGATTATCTGGATAATGCGGAAAACAGAAATGCTATCCTGCGTTATAACTACGAGGATATCTTTATCATGAAGGCTGGTTTTACTGTCAGTTATACGGATGGTGTAGATGCTGTCAGGGCTAATTTTGAGTCGGCAGGTAATCTGCTGAATGGAGTATCTAAGGGATTTGGATTTAAAACTAATTCTCAGGGGCAACATACTTTGTTTAATATCGCTTATGCGCAGTATGTGAAGTTGGATTTTGATTATACTCATCTGTTCCAGTTTGATAAGCGTAATGCCTTGGCTCTTCATGCTGGTCTGGGAGTTGCTTATCCTTATGGTAATAGCACGGTGCTGCCTTTTGAGAAACGATATTTCTCTGGCGGTGCCAATTCCGTAAGAGGTTGGAGTGTAAGAGAATTAGGTCCGGGTAAGTTTAAGGGAACTGACGGCCGTATCGATTTTATCAATCAGACGGGTGATGTCAAACTTGACTTAAATGCTGAGTATCGCTCTTCTTTGTTCTGGAAATTGCAGGGTGCGCTCTTCATAGATGCAGGTAATATCTGGACGCTCCGCAATTATGCAGAACAGCCTGGAGGTCAATTCAAGTTTACTGAATTCTATAAGCAAATAGCCGCTTCATACGGTATGGGTCTGAGATTGAACTTTGATTATTTCATCTTGCGATTTGATGTGGGTATGAAAGCTATCAATCCTGCTTATGAATCAGAAAAGGAACATTGGTCTATCTTCCATCCAAAGTTGAGCCGTGATTTCGATTTTCACTTTGCAGTAGGTTTGCCTTTCTAAAGAGGGAAGGGCAAACCTATTTTTGCAAGGTAGGTAACTGCTTGAGTTCTACTTTCCATTTGCCATTATGGATAGTCATCGGCAATGTGAGTTTCGACTTGTTGATGAGACGGGCCTCTTTACCAATTGTATCCATTTGTAGAAAATTGGTTATTTCCAGATTGACGGTAGCAGATACTTCATCTTCTTTGAAGTCTATGTCTCCAATTTCGATGTGTGCATCTTCATTTTTTGCTTTCAGAAGTTCTATGTCTGCTGGGTGTACGTTGCTTGCGGCATAGCGTAGCCAAACCTTAGATTCGGGGGTGCAAAACCTGGCTGCCTTTTCAAAATGCCAATTATAATAATAGGTAGCGAAGGAATCAACGTCTGCTTTCAGTTGTTCTTCACTTCCTTCATGTGGCTGGCAACTCATGAGGGACAAAAATCCGAATAAACTTCCGCATACAATTGAAGAAAGTATGGGATAAAAGCGTTTTTTTGTATATGTGATTACATTTCTTACCATAAAGCTGATGTTTAAATCCTATTAATTTGCTAAAAATTGCTACAAAGGTACTAAAAAACTTTGTAATATGAGTTTTTTTTGCTAATTTTGCATGAAAATATAATTTTAAATGCTGAGATTTATTTCCTTCGGCAGTGGAAGTAGTGGTAATTGCTACTATCTTTACACTGAGACGGATTCTATATTGATAGATGTTGGTGTCGGATTGAGAAACTTGAAAAAGCATTTTCATAATTATGGCATGCAGTTTGAGGATATTCATCATATCCTGATTACTCATGATCATGCAGACCATGTTAAGTCTGTGGGAAGTTTGAGTAATGATTTTCATCTACCGGTATATACAACCCGTAAAGTTCACATGGGGATAGAGAGGAATTATTGTGTTCGCAAGAAGATTGTTCCGCAAAATGTCCATGTCATAGAAAAAGGGGTTCCTTTTACTCTGGGAGAGTTTAAGGTTACACCATTTGGAGTTCCTCATGATAGTACCGACAATGTGGGCTATTTTGTGGAACAGGGTGGTGTGTGCTTCTGTCTGCTTACTGATGTCGGACATATTACAGAAGAAATGCACAAATTCATAGGTCGTGCTAATTATCTGGTAATAGAAGCAAACCATAGTGTTGAAATGTTGTTGCAGGGTAATTATCCTCAATATCTGAAAGATCGTATTCTGGGTCCTAACGGACATCTGAGTAATGATGCTTGTGGAAAGGCGCTTGCCGAATATGCAACTTCTAATCTCCGACATGTTTGGCTCTGTCATCTTAGTGAAGAAAATAATCATCCGGAATTGGCACGGAAGACTGTTGAACATGTTTTGAGAAGCTATGGCATTGTGGCAGGAAAGGATTTTGGTTTGGAAGTGCTGAAACGTAAAACTCCGAGTGAAATCTATAAGTTATTATAATTTGTATACAGAAGGGGGTGTATTAAGCTGATAATTTTGCTTGATACACCCCTTTGTTATAGAATTATCTGTTGTTGCATTATCTGCAAACAAAATCTATTTCTTTTCTTCTTTCTGTTTGTTTAGCCTTTTGATGACAGAATAAGCATCATAAAGACCTAATTCTCCTGCTTTAGACAAATCTTGGATGGCAGTAGCCTTATTGCCAGTTTTTGAACGTGCTATACCTCTATTATAATATGCTTCTGCCAGTTTGTTGTCTATCTTGATGGCCATGGTATAGTCGTCAATGGCCTTGGATAATTCCTTGCGGTTAGCGTGCAGATTACCTCTATTATAATAAATGTATGCATTATTGTTCTTGCTCAGACGGATCGCATCACTGAAATCTGCTTCTGCAGAATGGATGTTGATGATAGGCTGTCCTTCTGAAACATTGAATTCGTCCATTTCTGTCTGACAAACGGCTCTTTGCCAATATGCTAATGCGTTGGTGTCGTCCAACTTGATGTATTCTGTGAAATCACTGATGGCTGCTTCAAAGTCACGCAATACGGCATTGGCAACAGCCCTGTGAATCAGAAGCTCCTTCTTTCTTTCGTCATCTTTTGCTACGCTTAATTCTGCCGATAGCTTATCAATTAGCGAGAATATTTTCATAGAGCCGTTCTCGTCCAGCTGTTCCTTGTTGCATACGATGTAGAGCTTTGTGTCCTTATTTTGTTTGTTCTGGATATTGAGTTGCTCTACGTCCCTGTCGAATGCCTGTACACCCGTAATATTTTGTGTACTTGGGAAATAACTGATTCTGTACATAGGGAGATAAGCAGTCTCCACCAATCTGTTTTGAATGCGTCCGCGATACTCACTCTTGTATTCGTGCTCGTATTTTGGTTCGTCTTCTACTACAAGGCTTGCAAACTTATTCGGATCAATTTCTGAGCGTTTACGTATTTCTTTCTTGGTCTTGGAGCTCCATCTCGGTTGTATTCCCAGATGTTTGTTCATTTGTGCTTTAAGTATGCGGAATTCGTCAAGCTCCGCCTTGTTTGTCATGCCAAGTCGTCTGTAACAGTTGGCACGATAGGAGAGCCCTGTCCAGAAATTAGGAAATTGATTGATTACCGTTGTAAAGTCACGGATGGCTGCACGGAGATTTCCTGTTTTCTCATGCAGGAGCGCACGGTTGAAAATCGCCATGAAATTTTGTGGCTCCATCTTGATGACGAAGTCAAAGTCGGAGATAGCTCTGTTATCGTCTCCCAGTTGTACACGCATCAGACCACGGTTGTAGTGTGCGAGAAAATTATTCGGATCCAAATCCAGTGCATTGTCGTAATCGCTCATAGCTCCCCTCAGATTGTTGAGGTTGATACGAGCCAAGGCTCTATTGATATAGTTGTTTACATTGTTTGGCTTGAAATGCAAAGACTTGGTGAGAGCCTCATCGGCAATGTTCCATTCTTTTCTTGCGAGAGCCATGTAGGCACGTGTGGTCCATGTATCTCCATCGTATGGATTGAGTTCCAGACTTTTATCCAGCCATTTTTCGGCACTTATGGTATCTTTTTTCTGGAGATACACTTCTGCCTTGAGGGAATATGCATTGGAAAAGTCATGCCACTGCTTGATGATAGAATCAAGTTGTACCAGAGCAGGATCGTATTTCTTGTCCTGCATCAGACAGAGCGCACGGTTGAACCAATAGTTGCGATTTCTCGGTTCAATCTTGATGGCAGAATTGTAATCCTGGATAGCCTCATCATATTTGCTCTGTCTGATACGGCAAATAGCACGTAGGTCATAGATATCATTGATATAAGGGTTGAGATGCAATGCTTCTGTAGCATCGCTCTCTGCACCCGTATAGTCATCGAGGCTGAATTTAGCCACGCTGCGATAATACCATGGTTCATAGAGATATGGCTTGGCGCCGATTGCCAAATTAAAGTATTTGATAGACAAAACATAGTCTTCGTAATACAGAGCACTTCTGCCTGCAGTAATGAGGCGATCTACTCGATATTGCGCAGCAACCGGTGCTATAGACAATGCAAGGAAAGCTATAGCCAAGAATCTCTTTTTGTTCATACTGAATGTATAAATAGAACTAAAACCTATTGAAAATGCTTTTTCGCTGATTAGCGACGAATTTTAGTGCGATAAGCACAGCGGAATTTGCCCTTGATGATGTTTTTAAGTTTACCGGCAATCATGTTTTTGCGTAGAGGTGAAATGCGATCTACAAACATGGTGCCCTCCAGGTGGTCAAATTCATGCTGCATAACTCTTGCCAGATAACCTTCCACCCATTCGTCGTGCTCCTGATACTCTTCATCAAGATATTTCACATGGATACGGGTAGGGCGGGTAACTTTTTCTGAGATGCCTGGGATAGACAGGCAGCCTTCTTCCAAAGACTCTGTCTTGCTTTCCTCGTCGCGCTCGATGATGTGAGCATTGATAAATGCTTTTCTGAAACCTTTGTACTCAGGAAAATCCTCGCTAAGTACATCTAAATCGATAACAACAACACGGATGTCGAGACCAATTTGGGGAGCTGCAAGACCCACTCCATTACTTGCGTCAAGAGTTTCATACATGTTGGAAATCAGCTGTTTCAGTTCCGGATAATCCGGAGTAATATCTTCAGCCACTTTTCTCAATACAGGCTGACCATATATATAAATAGGTAAAATCATTTTCTGGATTGCAAAAAATCTTGTAAAATAATGGTGGCGCTAATCTCGTCCACCAGTCCTTTGTTTTCTTTTCTCACTTTCTTCTTTACTCCGCCGGCTATCATTGCTCGATGGGCGAGTACAGAAGTGAATCTTTCATCATAGTACTCAATGGGAATCTCCGGGTGTGCCTTGCGCCATCTGTTGAAGAAGTTCTCTACACGCGCCAGGTTTTCGCTGGGTTGTCCGTTGGGCTGCATCGGTTTGCCGATGACAATGCGCTCCACCTGTTCCTTTTGTATATAGCCTTCGATGAAGGCAAATAGTTCTGATGTAGCAACAGTGGCCAGCCCACCTGCAATAATCTGCAATGGGTCGGTCACTGCCAGTCCGGTACGTTTCTTACCGTAATCTATGGATAAGATGCGCATTATTTCTTAAAGAGCAACCAAGCGTCTGGGTACTTGCTGGCACGGAGTTCGTTACGGCTCTTTACAGCACCAGCCTTATCTACGAATGTGGAAGCAACCACACGATACATGTTGCGCTCATTGTTGAATACGATTTGTGCGTCATAGCCAGAACTCTTCAATGTGTTGTAGAGACCCTCAGCGTTAGCCTTCAAAGAGAAAGAACCTACTACTACGCTGAAATTCTGGAGACCAGAACCTGCAACGAGTGATACATTCTCCTGACGTACTGATGCATTATCTACTTCTGTATTTGTTGATTCGCTAGGAGTAGTTGTCTCCAATGGAGTAACAACTGGTTCAGTCGTTGTAGGCTGCTGTACTTCCTGAGCCTGTGCTTTCTCGTATGCTTTCTTATACATGCTTTCTTTAGACTTACAACTTGCAAGTGCCAAAACAATGCACAAGCCCAAGCTCAAAACTGATAATTTCTTCATAACTTAATGTTTTTATTGTTTAACTTATTTGATTTCTTTGTTGTTTAGAGTGATATAATCACCAACCGTTGACAATTCGTGTCGCTTTCGTTCTGCGAAAATACAAATAATATTGCAAATACAACAAGAAACCTCGCATAAAGTTTGTTAAAACATGGGTAATACAACACCTTTAAATAAAAATTAAGGAAAAAATCATTGTTTATTGAATATTATTTAGTATATTTGCAACATAAAGAAGTCATCGGACCATCTTTTAAGGTTAGCCCGTTGATCTCTTGATAACATGTTTAACAATAAAAACTTTGTAATTATGAAAGCATTAGGTTACATTGGAGCTTTCCTCGGCGGTGCAATCGCTGGTTCAGCTTTAGGTTTGATTTTTGCTCCTGAGAAGGGTGAGGATACACGTAGCAAGATTGCTGATGCTGTTGACAATTTCTGCAGCAAGCATAACATCAAGCTTAGCAAAAAAGATGTTGATGATTTGGTAGATGACATCAAGGACGCTGCTCCTGAGGTATAATTTATCATGTCTTTTAGAGGACGATAATTTCTCATGATGTTTTCTAACGATAAAAATGTAGAAACTATTGGGCAACTTGTTGAAGTGCTCAAACACTACATCGGACTTCAGACGGAATATGTGAAGCTCGATGTAGTGGATAAAGTGGTACGCTTGCTGACTGCCTTAACTGTTACCGTAGTGTTAGTCGGCCTGCTCATGATTGCCCTTATTTATTTGTCTTTTGCCTTGGCTTATGGCTTGGGTGAACTTATTGGAAATAATGTCTGGGGATTCTGCATCGTTGCGGCTATATACCTATTTATATTAATGGTATTCATTATATTCCGCCATCAATGGATTGAACGTCCTTTGGTGAAATTCCTTGCCGGTATTTTCATGCAAAAATAATGATAAGATGATGAGTCAAGATAATTCTAATCCGACGCAATATAGTTCATTGACAGAAATCCGTTTGCGAAAAGAATTGCTGCAAAAGGATATCGAGGCTGATGATGCAAGAATCAAGGCTTTGTGGAAATCGTTATTTTCAAAGCCTGATGCATTGTCCAAGAACGCAAGCCCAAGCAAAAGAATGCAGAGTCTGTTCTCCATCGGTGTTAGCACTTTCGATGGTGCTTTGCTGGCTTGGAAACTTTATAGAAAATTCAAAAAAGCATAAAAAAAGGGTCACCGCTGTGACCCATTCCTTGTTAACCTTAAATCTAATACTATGAAAAACACACGTACAAAAATAGTTATTATATTCGAAATAGCAATGGATTTTTATGAAAATCTGTTTATTTATAACAAATTTTAATACTTATATACTTGTGCTTAAATAAAATTAAGGCTAAATGCGATGCTATAAGCATCAAGCATTTAGCCTTTATCTCGTTGAATTTATGCTGAAAAAAGTTATGTTATAACTTCAGCTAACTTTAATCTTACGTTTAGATTCTTATTACCTGTTTTACTCCCTTTACTGCACTCAGTTTCTTGATGAGTGTTTCTGTCTTTGTAGCATCATCTATCATGACTGTTACGTTACCCGAGAAGAGTCCATCCTTGGAGGAGATGTTGATTCCGCGCATCACGAGTTTATCCTCTTTGGAAATAATGTTGGTAATGTTGCTGACAATACCGATATCATCATTGCCGATAATTCGCAGAGTAATGGCATACTTGGAAGAACCTTTACCGCTCCAGCGGGCTCTTACGATACGGTAACCGAAACGTCTGCGCAATTCGCGGGCATTTGGACAGTCGGTACGGTGAATCTTGATTCCCTTGTTGATGGTTACGAAACCAAAAATCGGATCACCATAGATAGGGTGGCAGCAATGAGCAAGTTCGAAGTCTATACCTTTGAGATTTTCGTCTATGGTAAGTACGTCGTCGCTTTGCTTCACCAGTTCCTCTGTAGGATTTTCGTATTCGAAGTTGGCTGCGCTCTCAGCAGGCTTTGTGGCGTTGGACAAGTTGAGATCGTGGTCTCGTTCTGCCACATATCTGTCGATAACGCTGTTGACATCCAGTCTTTCTTCTGCTATATCTTTATAGAAATCCGAGTTCTCTTTGTAGCCCATCTTCTTGATGATACGAGCCATTGTACTTTCATCAATATCGATTTTGCGGTTTTTGAATCGTCGTTCGATGAGTTCCTTAGCAAGAAGTCCGTCCTTCTTCTGGGTTTCCTTGAGGGCGAGTCTGATTTTTGCCTTTGCCTTCGAGGTCTGTACGATATTCAACCATTCTTGCCTTGGCTTTTGATTGCTCTGGGTGAGAATCTCAATCTGATCGCCGGAATGGAGCTCTTGTCTGAAACTTACAGCCCTTCCGTTGATTTTACCTCCCACGCAGTTGTTGCCAATACGCGAGTGGATATAGTAGGCGAAATCGAGCACAGTGGCTCCTTTAGGGAAGTTGAGCAGATCACCCTTCGGGGTAAATACATACACCTCATCTTCCTTCAGATCTGTGGTGAACTGGTCCATCAATTGCAGATCGTCATTATTCTCCAGTGCACTTCGGATATTGGCAAGCCATTCGTCAATGCCGCCTTCTCCCTGTCTGATACCTTTATAGCGCCAGTGGGCAGCCAGACCATGCTCGGCGATATCGTCCATACGTTCTGTTCTGATTTGGACTTCCACCCATTTCTTTTCCGGACCCAGTACGGTGGTGTGCAAACTTTCATATCCATTACTCTTAGGTACGGATAACCAGTCGCGCATACGCTTCGGATTAGGCTGATACATGTCCGTGATGATGGCGAACACTTGCCAGCACTGTTTGTATTCCATTTCACGAGGCACATCAAGGATGATTCTGATGGCAAACAGGTCATATACACCTTCAAATCCGCATCCCTGCTTTTTCATTTTCTGCCAGATGGAATGAATGCTCTTAGTTCTTCCCTTCATGTGATATTTCAGTCCAGCCTCATCCAGCTTTTCCTGAATAGGTTTGATAAAACGGGCGATATAAGCATCTCGGGATGCTTTTGTGGCATTCAATTTCTCCTTTATTAAATAATAGGCATCATGCTCCAGGTACTTCAGACTGAGATCTTCCAGTTCGCTCTTCAGCTTATAGAGACCCAATTTGTGGGCAAGTGGGGCATATAGGTAACTAGCTTCCTCGCTGACTTCTTTTTTTGCCTCTTCCTGCTTAGTGTCCCTTATCTGTCGCATCACATTCACGCGGTCTGCTATCATGATGAGGATGACACGCATGTCTTCTGAAAACGAGATAAGCAGATTTCTGAAATTCTCGCTTTCTATAATAGGATTACGTTTGTACAGATCGTGAATGCGGAGAAGACCTCCGATGATGTGCTCCACGTTGTCACCATATTTGCGTTTGATGTCTGCTAATGTCTGGTATCCGTCGATGACGCTGGTCTGCATCAGTATGGAAATGACACCATCTCGTTTCAGACCAATCTCGTTGACAGCTATTTCTGCAGTCTGGAGTGCATGCAAAATAGGATTCAGTCCAAACACGTCACGTCGTATTTGGTGATTTTCGAAAGCATGGTGGATATCCTCACGCAAATTGGTTTCATCTTCTTGCGTGAAAGTCTCTCCGATGGCATTTCTCAATCTTTCGAGGATGAGCAGGGTTTGCTCCTTCTCTTCGGGTGTAAATGTAAAAACTTCGTTCATTTTTATCCCTCCTTGTTAATATTTTGCTGCAAAGGTACAAAAAATCGCGCAAATATTTCGCTTTTTCAAAAAAAGTTACTATATTTGTGGCATAATCGCATAAAATAACATAAATGTGGTATTATGAATCAGCAAGATCTAAATCAAATCAAGGCTCGTGGCATTAGCGAGCAACAAATTGAACATCAGTTGGAGCAGATCAAGAATGGTTTTCCTTTCTTGAAGCTTGAGGCTGCTGCCGCTATCGGAAAGGGCATCATGGCTCCTACAGATGATGAAGTGAAAAACTATGAGCAGGCTTGGAATGAGTACAAGGCTGAGGGGCACAAAATAGTGAAGTTTGTACCTGCATCCGGTGCTGCCAGTCGTATGTTCAAGAACATGTTTGCTTTCTTGAGCGCTCCTTACGATGTACCTACTACAGACTTTGAGAAGCATTTCTTCGAGAATATCAAGAAGTTTGCTTTCCGTGAGGCTCTCTGTGACAAATGTCGTGAGAATGAAGGAAAGGGCATCAAGAAACTGATGGGTGAAGGTAACTATAAGGCTGTGGTGGCTAACCTTTTGGAAGCAAAGGGACTCAACTACGGTCAGTTGCCTAAGGGTTTATTGCTCTTCCATGAGTATTCTGCTGAAGAGGTGCGCACTCCTATGGAGGAGCATCTGGTAGAAGCTGCTCTCTATGCAAGTAGCAATGGTGAGGCTAACGTACACTTTACAGTTTCTCATGACCATTTGGAACTTTTCAAGCAGAAGGTGGCAGAGAAGGCAGATTTCTATGCAGAGAAGTTTGGTGTGAAGTACAACATTTCTTTCTCAGAGCAGAAACCAAGCACCGATACGATTGCTGCTAATCCTGATAACACGCCTTTCCGCAATGAGGATGGCAGCTTGCTGTTCCGTCCAGGAGGACATGGTGCTCTGATTCAGAATCTGAATGAAATTGATGCCGACGTTGTCTTTGTGAAGAACATTGATAATGTAGTGCCAGATCGCTTGAAGGCTGACACAGTAACCTATAAGCAGGTTATTGCTGGTATTCTGGTTACGCTTCAGAAGAGGGCTTTCGAATACTTGAATTTGCTTGACTCTGGTCTTTATAATCATGAAAAATTGGAGGAGATTATCCGCTTCGTTCAGCGTGATCTCTGCTGCCGCCGTGCAGATATCAAGGAATTGGAGGATGCCGAACTGGTTATTTATTTGCGTAAGAAATTGAACCGCCCTATGCGTGTCTGCGGCGTAGTCAAGAACGTTGGTGAGCCTGGTGGCGGTCCTTTCCTTACTTATAATAATGATGGTACTGTAAGTTTGCAGATTCTTGAGAGTTCTCAGATTGATACAAACAATGAGGAATACATGAAGATGTTTACTCAGGGAACTCACTTCAATCCGGTAGATCTCGTTTGTGCTACAAAGAACTATAAGGGCGAACCATTCAATCTGCCTGATTATGTGGATCCTACTACTGGCTTTATTTCAAGCAAGAGTAAGAATGGTAAGGACTTGAAGGCATTGGAGTTGCCTGGTCTGTGGAATGGTGCGATGAGCGATTGGAACACCGTCTTTGTAGAGGTTCCTCTGAGCACTTTCAATCCAGTAAAGACCGTCAACGACTTGTTGCGTGATCAGCATCAGGCTGTCATTGGCGGTGTAAAGCACGAAGGAGGTTGCTGCTGCAAGCACTAATTTGATAGCGCCTATTTATCCTGCACTTACTATGGTTCGTGCGTATATATATAATAAGGTGTAGGAAGAAATAGAATACGGCGTAAGATGACCTCTATAGGTTAATATTGGAAAAAAGTAAAGAAACATAGCAGAGATTCAAAAGTTTTTTGTACCTTTGCAGACTGAAAGCAGCGCTCCGGTCTGTCGCTGGCATTCCTTGATGGGAATGCGGGAGGAAAGTCCGGGCAGCATAGGGCATCCCACTTCCGAAAATAGAAGCTATTGGTGACAGTAGGTGTCGGCAGAAGAAAATAACCGCTTTTACTATCTTGCTCTTTGAGTGGGGTGGTGAGAGTAAGGGTGAGAAGGTGGTGTAAGAGACCACCAGCTGGCGGGTGATCGTCAGGCTGTGCTATCTGGGAGCTGTAAGCTCATGTAAACCGCAGTTTGAGGGCGGCTCGTCCGAAGTCTTCGGACTACTGTGGAGGGTAGAGTGCTTGAACCTAAGGGTGACTTTAGGACTAGATAAATGGCAGACTCTGTTCTTACTTCTGGTAGGATACAGACAGAACTCGGCTTATAGGGGCACTGCTTTCTTTTTTTACAGAAAAAGAATGAAGGCGAAGGTTTCTCGTGATAAGATACCTTTGCTTTTTTCTTTTGTAATTGTTGTGGTGATTTTTGTAGGAATATTCAATATTTAATATATTAATAAAATGAACTTAAAAGATCCAGAGAAGGAGTTTTTTGATGACTTCGAACATAAGGTGACAGACAAGATAAAGAAGTATGGCGACCGTTCTAACTTCCCAAAGTTAGAGGATTATGGTATCGAGCGGATGGAGTTGGAGGATTACCTCTTCGACAAGCAAGCCATCATGGATATGGGTGGTACTCCTCGCCATAAGATGACTGTTGGAGGTATTATTACTTTGATTCCAATCATCATCTTATCTGCAATGCCAGATAGTGCCTACGTTTATGGCAAGACCTGGACGTCCGTCTTGGCGATTGTCATCGGTTTGATGCTGACCCTCTGTTTTTATGCGGTTTTGAAAGCTATCATCCGAATGAGATTGAGCAAGCATAAAGATTCCAAGTTTGAGACTTACATTAAGGCAGTGCTCTTCTATCAACCTACAGAATAGTAGGCTGAACCCATTTTTATTGTGGTGCTCAGTGTCATATTAGTGGTGCAGATTTCCTGCTAAACAGAGGCATTTGGATGGTAGGTTTTAATGATGCGCTTTATTAGATGTTAATGATGCGCATCGTTAGGTGTTAATGATGCGCATCGTTAGGTGCTAATAAAGCGCATCGTTAAATGCTAATAAAGCGCATCGTTAAGTTGCGCTTTTTAAAAAGCGAAAATTTTACGCATAAAAAAAAGAAAGTAGGTCAAAAACGGCCTACTTTCTTTGATTAATATCTTAAAGTTGATATGATTATACGATACCCTGAGCCATCATAGCCTTAGCTACCTTCAAGAAACCTGCTACGTTAGCACCCTTTACATAGTTAACGTAACCATCAGCCTCTGTACCATACTTCACACAGTTAGCGTGAATATCGTTCATGATGTCGTGGAGCTTAGCGTCAACCTCCTCACGAGACCACTTCAAACGCTCTGAGTTCTGGCTCATCTCGAGACCTGATACTGCAACACCACCAGCGTTGGCAGCCTTACCTGGAGCGTAGAGAATCTTAGCATCCTGGAATACCTTGATAGCCTCTGGAGTAGATGGCATGTTAGCACCCTCGCTGACTGCGATTACACCATTAGCGATGAGAGCCTTAGCAGCTTCCTCGTTGATCTCATTCTGAGTAGCAGATGGAAGAGCGATGTCTGCCTTCTCAAACCAAGGCTTAGCACCCTCTACATATTTCACGCCATATTTCTCAGCATACTCCTTGATACGGCCACGTTCTACATTCTTGAGTTCCATGATGTAGTCGAGCTTCTCGCGATCGATACCATCTGGATCGTAGATGTAACCGTCAGAGTCAGAACATGTCACTGGCTTAGCACCCAACTCAATCAACTTCTCCATTGTATATTGAGCAACGTTACCGGAACCAGATACCAAAACAGTCTTGCCCTTGAGGTCGATGTTCTTTGTAGCGAGCATGTTGCAGAGGAAGTAAACGTTACCGTAACCTGTAGCCTCAGGACGGATACGAGAACCACCGAACTCTTGACCCTTACCAGTCAAGACACCCTGGAACTGGTGAGTCAACTTCTTGTACATACCGAAGAGGTAACCAACCTCACGGCCACCAACACCGATGTCACCTGCTGGAACGTCCTCGTCTGGACCCATGTGACGGTAAAGCTCAGTCATGAAAGCCTGGCAGAAACGCATCACCTCGTTGTTGCTCTTGCCACGTGGAGAGAAGTCAGAACCACCCTTAGCACCACCCATTGGGAGAGTAGTCAAAGAGTTCTTGAATGTCTGCTCGAAAGCCAAGAACTTCAAGATGCTCAAGTTTACAGACTTGTGGTAGCGAAGACCTCCCTTGTATGGGCCAATCACGTTGTTGTGCTGGATACGGTAACCCATGTTAGTCTGAACGTTACCCTTATCATCTACCCATGATACACGGAATTCGATGACACGGTCTGGAATGCAAAGACGCTCGATGAGGTTTGCTTTCTCAAACTCAGGGTGCTTGTTGTACTCTTCCTCGATGGTACCAAGTACCTGACTAACTGCCTGAATGTATTCAGGCTCATTAGGGAATCTTCTCTGGAGATTCGCAATGACTTCTGATGCTTTCATAATCTTAATCTTTTATTGAGTTTAAAATTTTTATTTTCTTGTTTGCGATTGCAAAGGTAAAGAAAAAGATTGAAATAACAAACAAAAAGAAAGAAAAAATGATATAAAAGTAGAAAAAAGTAACTTTTTTAACTTTTTGTAAGACGAAAGGGCCTATTTTTGTGTACGTACACCTTATTATATATAGGGAGTGCCGAAATTTATGTCTGTAGTGTACCGAATAGGATAGTAGGGTACCACTTTTATTTTTGCGTGGGCAGGGAAAAATTTGCGCCTGCCCACGCAGAAAAAAATCCTCGGCGAAAGGATATTTCCTTCTGCCGAGGATTCTGATGTTTATGATAGGAAGTAAAGTATTACTTCTGTATCGTTATTTTACTTTTTAAAACCATTACTTCTTGACAACCTTCTTGGTCTTTCCGTCAGTGGTCTTCACAATGTAAACATTGCCAGAAGTCATTGAACTTACCTGCTGACCAGCGAGGTTGTAGATGGCGTTGATGCCGTTAGGGAGAGTAACGGTCTGAGGCTTGTTGATGCCTGTGGTGGTTGCGCCCTTAATATTAAGAGTATATACGTTTTGTTTCTTCAAGTCATTTGAAGTAATAGTTATAGTAACTTTAATACCGTCTGCAACCTTTTCGAGAGTCTTGTTGATGTAAGCACCATTTCCGTCTGATTCAACTTCGATATCACTCAAATTTACAACACCATTGGCATTGGTTGTATATTCTGTTTTGCCAGTTTCAAACAAATCATTTTTGTTCAACTTCAATGACTTTAAGTTCGCATTGTATATGAGACTCAAGTCATCAATATAGATGTAGTCAGGATTGTTTGCATCTTTGCTTGCAACGCCTGGCTCGGCGTTTGTAGAAATAGTTACAAGAATAGCCTTTGGGTTTATAACTTTAATTTCTTTATTCTCGTCTTCTTTTGGTTTGTAACTATCATAATCGAAGTCTGCTGTCACTTTTTGCCAAACATCTGTTCCTTCAATAGTCTTGTTAGCAGCTACAGCTACAATGTTACTATATGTTTTGTCTTCTGGGTCTTGATAATATGATCCATCTGTGATTACAGCTCTTAAGGATGCAAACTTGTAGCTTAAATTGTCTTGACCTTGCTTGAAGCGTGTCCAAAATTCAATTGCGTCAGGCTTGGCTGTGAATAATGCGTAGAAAGGATCACCATTGTCATCTACATCTGTATTGCTTATATCTAAGAATGCATGATTTGATGTTGCACTTGGTTTGGCACTACCTGCATTGAGTCTTCCCGTTGTTACAGTACCGTTGGCTGGTACATTAAAAGGAAGTGCTGATTTTATAAGAAGACATTTTGTACTGTATGAGTTTTCTCTTACATCTTCAGACATAAAAGATTGCTTTTGTTGTCTGGCTGTTCCTAAACCAAAACCAGCTTTTGCACTGGTAAAAGAATGCCAGTGGTTGGCCTCTTCAGATGTGTAATCTTTACCATAAGCAGTATATGTTGCGGTGTGGAACTTTTCGAAGTCAAAGTTTTGAATGTATGTTCCGGCAGGTGTAAAATCTACTTTTATATCCATGCCCAAAGCATTGATGGTTATATTAGCACCTAAGTCATTTCCATTAAGCAGAGCATTAAGATTGATAGCTACAGAAACTCCTTGTAACTCTCCTGTTGAATCTTCATTTGGTTGGATAATTGTTTCGCCATCGAAAGCCAATTTGGTAATATCACCAGTTTTCTTTCCTTCAACATCTGTTACATGAATTGTACCAACGTTCATGGCACTACTACCTGCTTCAAAGTAGAAGTTTTTGATGATAAGTTCATATTTACCATCTGTCTGTTGATTTACTGTGATAGTGGTATTCTGATTAACGTTTAAGTTGCCCATGTCTGCAACAAAAATATTCAAATTTCCTGAATACTCTTTTGCCTGCATGGAAAGTGCAGCAAGTAAAAATGCTACAGAAGTAAATAAATTCTTCATAATTTTATTTCCTTTCTTTTTAAATTATAGTCTTATTTATTTTTTTATTTCAATTGATATATTAATCCGATTTCACCATAGATGGGGTACATAGGCTGCTCAATAACACTGAAGTTTTTCTTAAATACTTCAGAGAGTCCCCAGGTAAGTCCTGCGAAACCACCCCAGCGTTTAGAGAAATACCAGTCAACACCAGCATCGATTCCAAACTGCCAGTTACGCATGTCATCAGAGAAGTCGAAGTCACCTCGTGAGTTGGCGTCGTTTCCCAATTCTATTTTTGGACCAGTAGGACTGCCTTCACGAAGATAACCGTCATAGGCATATCCGCTGAATTTATGAGAGCTGACGTATGAGAAGTAGGGGCCTAACTTCAGGCGAACATTATCGCTCAAATCGTAAGTAGCCTGTACTGGGATAGTACCTAAACTTTGGTCAACTTGAGTCATAACTCTACCGGTAAACATACCTTCGATAGACTCTCCTCCCTGAACCATTTTCATGTGGTAGTTCTTTACCGTAGCATCTACCTTCATGCCCTTGTTCTCGAAGTGGAGGCCGAACATGATTCCCCAACGGTCGTTGAAAGGATGGTAGGCATCTACGCCCAACATGAAGTTAGGACGTAAGCTATAGCTGTTCATCTTGCGGATAGTAGAAGGCATTCCGATAGGGGCAGTACCCCCCAGATTATAAGCAGCACGAGCGTAATAGCTATAATTATGTAGTAGGTCGGCAGGCTTCCATGCGTATGTTGCAATACTGATTGCAAACAGCGAAAGTGCCATGAATATCTTTTTCATTCTTTTTGGGCTTTATGTTTATTATTTATTCTGCATTGGCGCATTTTATACTGTAATTGTCTATCCATAAGGTACTACCAATAGCACCTTCGAAGATTGCGCCGTCGATGCTTGATGAACTAACAATGGCCAAGTTGTAGCCTCTGTTGGCAAGCTTCACCGGGTCGATAGCCTTACCTGGCTGAATGGTAAAGTTGATATTGAAGGCTGTCCATTCAGGAGTTTCATCTATTTTTCCCAAATTCGCTATAGATATAATCTGGTCACTTGACAGCACATCATCTCCATGGAGAACAAAAGGCTTTCCTTCTGCATCGTGATTATCGTAGAATACTGCATAGATGGAGCCGAAGTCTTGCTTGTTTTGTTCTGCTCCGTTCTTATCAGTAAATACATTGCCACGCTTGTATTTGTAGAAACCACTGAAAGATATTGGTTGGGAACTGACAGGCACACCGAATCTTGTAGCCAACACACCTTTTACACCAGCAGAATTAGCAACTAAAGCTTTTGATACATCAAATTCGCCGAGGAACAAGTTTCCTGCAGCAATTGGCATCTTCATTCTTCTACCAAAATCCCCCGTGTCACTTGTGGTAAGTTTTACGCATGTTTCGTGTCCTTGCTCATTTGCAGGGACAGTTGGGTATTCCTCAGGTGTAGCACTTCCTTTGGCAAATCTGAAGCCTGGGTTTCCATTGCCCCAGTTGTTTAATAGATTTCCTTCTGAGTCTATATCGCTCCATACGTAATATTTATTGGCTGGCGCTGGGGTTTGATTCAAAAAGAAATGGTCAAAATTATACTCCATGATATCCTTGCTTGACATGAAGTTAATGCGGTAAGTGCGTCTATACTGTTTATCTTCGGATGTTACGGTATATTCTATAGGACCATTGCTGAAATCTTGTTCTGAACCATTGTCTGGATATATGGTTGCTCCTGGTGTCAGGTGGAACTGAGGAGCCAAAGATGTGAGGTCGGTACTTTTGCGTACAACAAAGTTGATGTCTTCAGCTGTTGATAGTACACTTATCAGTGTGTCACTTTTCTGGAAAAACATTTCCAGTGGATTATCCACATGAATATATGCCTGCTCAATATCGCACTCTGCGTTAAGAGGCTCATCCTTGAAACAAGAGGTGAGGGTAGCGCTGCCAATCATAGCAGCGGCCATCAATTTAAAATATTTCATAAACTATTAATATAATCTTTTTTACCAGGTGCAAAGTTACGATGAAAACTTGTAACTTCCAAATGTTTTTCCCTTAAAATGCATATTTGTTCTCTTTTTGGCATAAAAAAGATGAAAAATGATATGATGTACCTGAATTGCAAACTATTAGCTACTTCCTTTTAGGTGCTTTCACTTTGTTACGAAATATCAGTAGAATAGGGGGCTTTTATAACTAAACTTTTATTAAAATGATGATATAAAAAAATCCCCGATTCCGAAGAACCGGGGATAAAATATTTTGCATTGTTATTGAATGCGATTCAAATTGAAGCGAAAGGCTAATGATTAAGCCTTACCCTCCATCTGAGCCTTCAACTTAGCAAGTGCGTCGATATCACCGAGTGAAGTACCTGCTGCTACGTTGTTGATAGCTGCAGCCTCATTCTTGCGACCTGCGTTGTTGTGCTTGCGTGGAGCTGCTGGCTTAACATCGTCCTTGCCCTCCTCGAATGTACGAGAGTGAGAGAGGATGATACGCTTTGTCTCCTTAACGAACTCGATTACCTTGAAGTCGAGCTCCTCGCCCTTCTTAGCCATTGAGCCATCCTCCTTAGTGAGGTGCTTTGGAGTAGCGAAGCCTTCGCCACCCTCTGCGAGAGCTACTACAGCGCCCTTATCCATCATCTCTGTGATGGTACCCTTGTGGATAGAACCTGGAGTATAGATTGCCTCGTACTCATCCCATGGGTTAGCCTCCAACTGCTTGTGACCAAGGCTCAAACGACGATTCTCCTTATCGATCTCGAGAACTACTACGTCGATGTCAGCGCCTACTGTTGTGAACTCAGATGGGTGCTTAACCTTCTTAGTCCAAGAGAGGTCAGAGATGTGGATCAAACCATCAACACCTTCCTCGAGCTCTACGAAGATACCGAAGTTAGTGAAGTTGCGAACCTTAGCTGTGTGCTTGCTGCCAACAGGATACTTAGTCTCGATAGCCTCCCATGGATCTTCCTTGAGCTGCTTGATACCAAGGCTCATCTTGCGCTCAGCGCGGTCGAGAGTCAGGATAACTGCCTCTACCTCGTCACCTACCTTCATGAAGTCCTGAGCAGAACGCAAGTGCTGGCTCCAAGACATCTCAGATACGTGGATCAAGCCCTCTACACCTGGAGCAATCTCAACGAATGCACCGTAGTCAGCCATAACCACTACCTTACCCTTAACGTGGTCACCTACCTTGAGGTTCTCATCGAGAGCATCCCATGGATGTGGAGTGAGCTGCTTCAAACCGAGAGCGATACGCTTCTTCTCCTCATCGAAGTCGAGGATAACAACGTTGATCTTCTGGTCGAGTGTTACAACCTCGTGTGGATCGCTTACGCGGCCCCAAGAGAGGTCTGTGATGTGAATCAAACCATCTACGCCGCCGAGGTCAACGAATACACCGTAAGAAGTGATGTTCTTAACAGTACCTTCGAGGATCTGACCCTTCTCGAGCTTGCCGATGATTTCTTTACGCTGCTGCTCCAACTCCTGCTCGATGAGAGCCTTGTGAGATACAACAACGTTGCGGAACTCCTGGTTGATCTTTACAACCTTGAACTCCATTGTCTTGCCTACGAAGATATCGTAGTCGCGTATAGGGTGAACGTCAATCTGGCTTCCTGGCAAGAAAGCTTCGATACCGAAAACGTCAACAATCATACCGCCCTTAGTGCGGCACTTGATATAACCCTGGATAACTTCCTCGTTCTCAAGAGCCTCGTTAACACGCTCCCAAGACTTGCTCAAGCGAGCCTTCTTGTGAGAGAGAACCAACTGACCCTTAACGTCTTCCTGGTTTTCTACATAAACCTCAACCTTGTCACCTACCTTCAAGTCTGGGTTGTAACGGAATTCAGAAGCTGGGATAATACCGTCGCTCTTGTAACCGATGTTTACGATAACCTCTTTCTTATCAACAGAGATTACAGTACCCTCTACAACCTGATGTTCAGTTACTTTGTTAAGGGTTTCGTCATAGGCCTTCTCGAGGTCCTCTTTGCTGACGTTTGCGCTGCCGCCATTCTCAAACTCGTCCCAATTGAAGTCGTCCAATGGCTTTACGTTCTTTAAATCTGACATAA
>ERZ1031845.28-NODE-28-length-50566-cov-8.470254_pt1 | contig 50566 bp, 62 predicted proteins | sample MGYA00518169_ERZ1031845 | MGnify/ENA primary metagenome ERZ1031845 (study PRJEB33719, sample SAMN04261265) | wastewater metagenome | biome: rural village; feature: human; material: feces | host: Homo sapiens | place: El Salvador | collected 2014-01-14 ...
AATGAGGTTACAAGGGTCGCTTACGCAAACGATTCTCTTAAGCCCCCTTCGGGAACTGATTCGGTGATAGTTAAGGCAACCAAATCCGGCGTACCGTATCTTTCAAGTAAGTTCGCCACGATTGCTTATGCAGGTGAGACTCCGTATGCTACACAGATTTCGTTTACCCCCGGTGTAACTCTTGACAGTGAACCTACGATTTCGTGTAATAATACAACGGTTACCTACTCTTCGGCTACACCCGCATTTTCAAACGGTACATATACATGGACCGTCAGCGGAGGTACTGCGGAAGTGGGTTCAATACTCATCTTCACAGTCAGCTACACCTACAGTGAAACAAATGAAATAAGCGGCAAAACCTATACCAATAACTATGAGACTCAATGCGTGTCTTACGTTGAAGCAATAGCTGCCCCGACGGGTATTTATTCACTTAGTAAGTGCACATACATGAGCCTCAAATACAGTAAATTGACTGGTGACTTAGCGGCTCTTCCTTCTATTTGTGCATTTGTTTCATTCCAAAATGACAAAGGTTCTGTGTTCACATGGGGGAAACGTCCATCTTCTGCAAAGATTATTGCCATTGAAGGAAATGCAACAGTTACTAATGTCGATAAGATGTTACAAAACCAAGCACAGTGTCAGATAGGATTCTCGCCAACTAGTTCTATAGCTAGTAAAACTATCGAAGTTGCTGGCAATCGCACTTCTGCATCCGATGAGGCAGTTGCAACCTTGCAGTCTAAAGGTTATACCATCAGAATAGACAAGGCATAAGTTTAGTACATAAAGAAAGGAAACAAGATATGAATAAGTTAACAAAGAAGTATAAGGTAGTACATGAGGGAACCAAGATGGTGTTCCCTCTCACAGAAGAAGGTGACAATGCTGAGGTATTCCCAGCTAACACAGCCACCGCAGTAGAGTTTGACACTTACTCAGAAGCAAAAGCTTACGTAGATGAGCATAACTTGGTGTATGAAGAGCCAAAGTATGAGTAGACAAAAAACAGGGTGCTATATTATGTAGCACCCTATTGCTTTTATTTACTAAGATAGAGACTCTAGATAATATAAATCGGCTACTTATTACAAGCCCAATTCTTTCGTGTGAGAGAAGTTCTTATTTTGCCCTTTAGTTAATTTGATGGCATCTGATTCATAGAAACATCTAGAACAGAAACAATCAAAGTAAGGAGTATAAGTATAGTAATGGACTTCGTTTACACTATATCCTTTTTTGATTAATGGACATGAACTATTTGAATGAATGGTTTGCTTGTGGTTAGACAAATCCCTTTCTATGTAAACGTAATCACCTAACCTAGTTGGCATGAAATGGTATACAACAACAAGAATCATCCCAAAGACTAATAATGCTAAAACACGTACATGTAGCCTTTTTATTTTTTGAGCAAACCGCATATCATACATATCTGTCTTAGAAACTAATGCACTATTATTAGTCTTACCTACCGTACATATACGATATAACGAAAGGCAGGCTAATATGAAAAGCACAGCAAATATAATAATCGAAATAATTGTTTCCATACGCAATAATCTTTATTTTTCTTGCAAAAGTACGAAAAAATCAGATAGGTTGTACCAACCAAAGCATATTTCTCTGTAGTTTAGAATGATGCTAAATAATTGAGCATAATCTTACTCATCGTAATTCCTTGAAAAACAGCATTCTAACCCTCAAAAACTTTATTTTGAGCATAGTTAGGCAGAGCCTCATCTTCTTCGTAACTTTGCACCAAGTTCAATAGTGAACGAAACGAATAAACTATTTTATTATGAGTGAGTCAAAAACTTACGTATTCGGGGAGAACGGAACCAGCCAGGGCGGCGGTTTCAATAGCATTCTCGCTATGCTCCCAGCACTTATGCAGCGACAGGGTGTAGATCCTAGTTTGTTTGCTCTCTGCAACGGCAAGGGCAATGGAAACGGATGGGGTGATGGTTTGTTTGCCATCTTGCTTCTCTTCCTTCTTATGGGTAGAGGCAACTTCTTCGGTGGAAACAATGGCGGTTGCTTGATGCCTAACGGACAGGGTGGCGTTATGCTCAATAACGATGCCAATACGGCTGTTATCATGCAGGCAGTTCAGCGCAATGGCTACGATGTTCAGTCGCTTGCTACTGCTCTCAACACTACTACCGGTAACGTTATCGCTGCCATCAACGGTGTAAGCAAGGAGATTTGCGGTGTCGGCAACCAGATGGGCATGACTGCTAATCAGGTATTGACCGCCATCATGCAGGGTAACAACGCTATCGCTACCCAGTTGGCAGAATGCTGCTGCAAGACCAACAACAACATTACCGCCATGGACGGCAATATCAAGTTGGCGATGTGTCAGCAGACTGGAACCTTACAGAATGCCATCAACAACGTGGCTGTAGGTCAGGAACGTGGCTTCTCAAATGTAGCTTACGAGACTCAGCGCCAGACTTGCGACTTGCATAACGCTATCAAGGAGAGCACTCAGACCATCGTTGACGGTCAGAAGCAGGCTGAGATGCGTGAAATGCAGAACAAGATTGATGCGCTTCGCGAGGAGAACAGTACCTTCAAGGCTTCCGCAATGACTTCACAAATCGTGGGTCAGGCTGTAGCACCTATCAATCAGGTATTGGCAGGTCTGCAGAACGAGGTGGCAGGTATCAAGTGCAAGCTGCCAGAGACAGTAACCACCCCTTACAGCCCATTCACAGCGGTTCCTAACTGCGTGGCTTATCAGGCAGGTCTATATGGCCTGAATGCTGCTAATGGTGCAGGATTTTGGGGTTAAAGAAAGGAGGCTGCTATGTTATGGTTAAGACCTTTTACTTGGGTGAATCGTAACGGTTCGGCGGCTATCGCTTCTACAGGCGTGGTGGTGAATACTGCCAATGTGGTGTTCACCTTTAAAAACCACGCCTTCGTGAATGCCAGCTACAGAGGAACGATTTTCGTAAATCTGAAACAGGCCATTCCGACAGGAACGACTGGTACGCTGCCTATCCTTTTCGAGACCAACGGCGTAACCCAAGCCGTAACCAAATTCAATGGTGAGGCATTAACGGTTGCAGACGTGCCGGGAACTGGAGTAGTTCAGCTCTGGTTTGAGAGAGACACTAACACCCTTCAGCTAATGACGGGTATTGTTTAACAAACAGAATAGATAATAGGAGATTACATTATGTTTCAAGGTTTAAGAACAAATTCTTTATTCTATGTCCTAGATAAGGGCGAAAACCCGAACTTGCAGATTGGTCAGGTTGTTTCTGTCAGCAATCCTCAGACGAAATACCCTACCTTCAACAATGGCTTCACGCCTCAGCCTATGGAAACTGTGGTTGATGTGAAGGTGAAGCTGAACGACGAGGAGGTTGATTTCAAGCAGCTACCTGCCAACGGACAGATAGCAAACGACAAGAATCTTGTGGTGAGCGACAACAAGGAAGCCATGAGTGCAGAGGTCGATACGATGCTGAGACAATCCAAGGCGATACTGGAGAGCGTAGATTACCACAAGAAAGTCGTTGATTCTTGTGAGGGAATGCTATTGCAACTCAACCCCCAGATAGCCAAGGAGAGGGAACAGACTGAGAAGATCAGCAAACTGGAAGGCAAGGTTTCTGGCATGGAGGGCAAGCTCGACAAGATGATGGGATTGCTCCAACAGGCGATAAACAAGTAATCTCCTATCTATTCACTTTAAAAATCTTAGAATTATGATAATGGTTGAGATTACAGAAGACAAGTTTGATGGCTTGTATGAGAACGTAGAGAAGGGCTTGCGCTATTTGGATAAGGCGATGAACTGTCTGGGCGAAATGAAGCGTGAAGGCAGACGTGACCGATACGGCGAGCGCAACCGCATGCCCGATTACAGAGGTCGTGGAGGCAGAAGTGGTATGCGAGAGTATGAAGAGTACGACGACATGCGCCAACGTGACGACCATGGACGTGATTACAGAAGTGATTACGGAGAAGATTACTAACTAGTTTGGGGTGTGCTCAAAAGTGGGCATACCCCTTTCTTAAATACATAAAGATTATGGAAAGAAAATACAGACAATCTTTGAACGCCTACGATTATCAGCCAGAGGAAATGAGGGCTTACCTTCGCTACAATGGCTGGCACTTCAATAAGAAGATGTGCGAGTGGGCAGTAAAGCAGATGCGGAAAAACGGTAAGCCTATCCGCATGATGAGCAAGGATGATATAGAAGACATTCTGAAGAAGAACAACATCGTCCTAGATAACAACGTAGGCTACGATGCAGTTTACATCGCGCACATGTGCCTAGCCGATTTCTACGGCTCGTCTATCACAGAAGAAAAGCAGATGGCCCAGTTCATCAAAGACTACGTTGATGATGAGGATCAGCAGGATGGTTTCATCTTCAACCGCTTCTATGCAGATACATCTTTCAATGGCGTGGGCATTCCTTGGGAAGAGATATTGTAGTTTATAGTTGATAGTTTAAAGTTTATAGTTTTGACTGAGCAGGAGATATATTTGGAAAGGTACGACTGGACAGTACATGTAATGTACGATGTCCACTCAAAGGATGCCATGAAGGTAAGAAGGCATCTTCGGGATTTGGGATGCGCCGGCATTCCTCTCGAAGATGCCTGTAATCTCGTGCTCGAAGGCGAACCCAACAAAGGCATCACCTATTCCAACATAGATACCAGAAAAACGATAGTAGTAATAGGCTGGGCCACCTCAAAAGGGGAGTACACAAACAGCCTCACCCACGAAATGCTTCATGTAGTTCAGCACATATCCGAGCAGTTCCTTATAAATATGTACACCGAAGAACCCTGCTATCTTCTAGGTTCCCTCTGTCAAGCCGCCGCCAGCAAGAAAAGCCCCCTCTAGCCCCCGTTCCTCAGCATTTTATGCTGAGTCCCCCATATTTATAATAAGTCTAAACTACGCAAAAATCCCCCAACCCCGATACAACCTATCAAAAAAATCCATACCTTTGCACCCAGAAATTACAAACGCATAAAACATTGATTCATGAAGAAATTATTATTTATCCTAATGGCAGTTCTGTCATTATGTGCATGCAGCGATAATGAAGATCCTGCAGAAGTATCAAACAAATTCACTATTGATGGGAAAGACTACCCAATAGAAAAAATAACAGTCGGCAGCTATAATATTGAAGTAAAATCCGGCAAATACACCTTGAATGCAATCACAAACGACAGGGTTCCTCTAGGCAAGAAAAACTACCTTTCAGCATTTCGTGCATTTAATGCAGGCGTATGGGAAGAAGATAAATATAGCTATGGCTATGGTAAATGCATCTTCCTATGCGATCATGAGAATTTATCAGAGTCCTCTTATCTTTTAATTAAAGAAAATGATGAGGACAATAGAATATATATAGAGGCTTTATTCGGTAATGGAACAAAAACTGTGACACTTACATATTTTGGAACAGTCGATATTAGCCATATAGTAAAGAAGGAGTGAGCCTTGCGCCCACTCCTTTTTTATATTATTCCAATCTATCCAGTTCATCAACCGCATCCATCATGATTCTGTCGATATTCTGGTTTGCGAAGTTGATGCTCTCGGTATCAGAAGCTTTATCTCTGAGTTTCTTCCATCGCTTCATCTGCTTCTCTGCCAGCTCGATGATTCTAACCTTGGCAGCCTCCTTGGAGTTTTGGAAGTGATAATACTCCCCGATATTCGTGATTCTCTTATCAATCGGAACGTTCTTCGATTTCAGGCGGTCCACGTTGGCCATGGTCTTTTCCATTTCGTCCTTGTAGTTATACCACTTGCTCTTAGTTCGCTGCAAGCTGCTCTGCTCATTAGGCGTATAGAGTAGGGAGCGAAGGAAAGGAATATCCTTGGTTTCCGTATCTTTACCATGCTTGATAACACCGATAGCTCGCTCTGTAAAGGTAGCAGCGCCACCACCTATACCACCGATGTAATGATTCAGCATACTAGGGTTCGTTACCATATCCAGGAAACTATTACCCAGCATATCCTCATTCCCCTTGGCTACATCGTTGGTCTGTGCATTCACCCATTTATTCACAGCCATATATCCGTCAGGCACACCCTTGTAGGCTCTCTGCCAAGCAGGGGAATTTTTATTCCAGTCACCACGTCTTTCGATAGGCGCGCCCTTCCAGTCTGTATTCATTTCCCATTCCACGAAAGGAGATAGGGCAGAAGGAGTAATAGCCTTGATTGTCTCGTTCAAAGGCTCCTTGCCAGCCGAAGAGTTGCCGAGATAGTCCATCACCGGCACAAGCTGCGACATACAGCCCACGGCATCCAAGGCAGGATTCTTCTGTCCGCTTACGTTTGGCGAGAAGGTCAAGCCAGCTGCCAAGTCTCCCAGACCATAGAAGGCTCTCAACTCGATGGCAAGCGGAATAGTAACAAACTGACCGCCACCTTTATATATACAGAGATTGTTTCTTCTGATATAATCAGGCAGCTCTCCGTATGGGTCCTTAACTCCCTTTCTGTCCTTCTCGTCCTCACTCGCAATCAGCACATTGTTACCAAGTGCAGCTAGCGCACCGAGGGCAAAAGGAATGGCAAGCATATTGATAGTAGTGCCCACAGGATGATTCTTCAAGTTCTTCACAAGAAGATTTGTACTCTGAATACCGGCATTGAAGAACATAGAACAATGTCTCAGATAGCTAGCCGTAAATCCGTAAGCCCATCTTGCAGCCTCCTTGCCGCCAGTCATTTCTCCGTTCTTGAAACTCTTGATGGCATCACCGCTACCATGGCGGTTGAAGTTGGTAGATACCTCCTTCGCATCATAAACAGAACGGATGATAGAACGGTTACTGTCTCGGCTCGCACAGTAGGTAGCGAATCGGGCGATATTCTCAGCCACCTCGTTGATGTTCGCCAGATTTCCGAAGAAGAAGTCACGAAGGGCAGTACCGCCCTTGTCAATCTTGCTTCTTTCGCTCTTCACGTCCTTCTTATACTCCTTGGTCCAGTCCTTCATGTTCTTGATCTGAACCCAACCGGTTTCGCCGCCGTTCTCCATGAACTCCTTGAAATATCTCTGTACCTTATCAGAAGTATCAAGTGTTCCGTTACGATACTTGGCAAATAAGCCCAAGCCTGTAGTTCCGCTCAAATCCTTGAAGCTGATATTTGATGCACCCTTATACAAGCCCAACTGTGCATAGTACTTCGCCCAGAGCGCACCATATCTAGCACCTTCCTTAGAAGTTACGTTGCTAGATGCAAACTCAGCATCACGCATGATGTTTCGCATCACGAACTCAGGGTTATAAGATGTACACAACTGCGCCATCATTCTTGAAATAGAACTCAATGGTTTCATGATACCCTTCGCGCCCGAGTTCTCCAGCAATCCATTCAACGCCTGCGCTGCTCTAGGATTTCCGTTGATAATAAAAGAATGGGTCCTTCCGGCAATCTTCACGTCCACGATATGCTGCGATTTGTTCTCTGCTCTCTGGAACTTATAACCGATTCTTCCTCTTCGATACACCTTTGTCGCCAACCCCTTTGATTCCAAATCCTTCATTTCCATATTGAAGTCTGCTACTATCTGATTTATTTCATCAGCCGTAGCGTCCTCTGGAATGTCTGGGTAACGCTCCACGGTGGTGTGAGTAATAGGGTCATCGGCGTACCAAACCCTAGTCTCCGTCACAAGATTATTGTTCGAGTTGTTTCTTACGAATCTTGCAAATGCCTGACGGATAGCATTCATACCACCGTTCTTGATGGCTCTGTTGCCCATCGCACCAATCTGCGCCAGTACGTTTGTCTCACTCAGATACTTGTGTCCTCTCGCTCTCATGATCGTGCTTCCGATGTAACTCTTCGGCTCTCCCTGCTCAGTAATGTAGCCATAAGTATCTTCTGCTGTAGCCTCATCATACTTTCTCAAAGGCACATACCAGTTGAACATATCAGACACATGACCGTAAAGCTCTCTGCTGATAAGACCATTCTTATAGTCAGTATCAATAGAATACTGGGTGGCAGTCTTCACCTTATCCCAATAGTCCTTAACAGCCCCCTTCTTGATACTCTCCATCTTTGCTTCTGATTCCATCACGCTAGCGATAGCCTCAGCATCATCGTAAGGATCAGAAGACTTAGCCACTTCCTGTATAGCGTGAATACCCGAATAGTCATGTTCGCCAGCATCAAACTTATTGTCACTATCCACGTAGGTACGGATGAAATCGTCCATGCGCTCATAATAAGTCTTCAAGTCGATGTCTCCACGCTCCAATTTCTCGTCAAGGGTAGCTTTCTCGTTGTTCCAATCGAACTCCACAGTATCAGCTAACTTCTTAGTCTTCTCATTCATGCGCATATACTTCAAGGCATCACGCACATAAAAGATACGGTTTCGCTCCAAGCCGTGCTTGGTAATCATGTAGAGATTGAAGTTTCTTATCTTCTCATCATCCTTCTTGCCATCGAAAGCATCCAGCACGTCGGCCATAGCCTTATCAAGAGGCTTCATCACGTTGCGCTCAAACATCTGAGCCGCATCACTCATCGCACCCTGCATGGTGTTCTGCAGTATATAAGGATTCTCCGAAGAAGGAATATCCTCAATCTTCTTGTCAGGCACAATCGCATTCATCAACTTCTTCAACGAAAGCATATTGTCCATATAGCTCTCGGTGAACATATAGCCATGTTCATCAAGCGAACGGTGGTATCTGTCAAGTGCCGTGCCGGCAGATGGGGTAGTACGGAAGTGAATCTCACCATCTGTAGCCTCATTCCACTCAGCCTTGGTAAGATTATCCATACTTCTAACCTTTCCGTCATTTCCGTAGAACATGCCATCATGCGCCACAACAACAGGCATACGCTCATGGTCGAGACGGTATTTCACCGCCTCGGCTCTCAGTTTCCAATAAGGATCATTCGGATTCTTCTGCAAGTTCTTGCTCAACCAGAGCAGATACTTCACATCTTTAGTATTAGGAGCAATACGATAACCGATTTCATGAAGGAAATCAGATACCTTGTTCTTGATACCATTCCAAAAGCCAGCTTCACCCTTGCCATCCTCGGCGAGTCGCGCGATACCTTCCTCAATGGCATCATAGATATTCAGAGGGTTGAACTTTCTCTCCTCATCCACCAGCTTCTTCAAAGCCGCATTCTCGGGCTTATCCAAGTCGTACCACACTTCACGAAGGAACTTATCGAATCGTTCATCACCAAACAACTCTCTCATTCCCTTGTGTCCAACCACCTCATGCCAGATGGTCTTCTCGGCAGTATATCTGTCGTGGATATTAGGCATGTAAAGATGCACCTCGCCAGTCTTCTCGTCATACCAGCCGGTAATCTTTCTGCCATCCTCAATAGCAGCCTTCGCCGCCTTGTTGGTGATTTCATCAACCGATGAAACCATGTTCACCTTTGCACCAGTCTTCTGAGCCACCTTTTCGATATGGCTCTCAACCGATGAAGTAGGGTAGTTGCTTTCGCCGTTATCTGTGCGGAACTTGGTGCCATCATCAGGAAGAACGGTATTGTCAACAGTCAGACCCTTCTCCAGAGCTTCCATAATCTGTTCAGACTTCTTAACGCCCTTCTCAGGAGCACCAATCTTAAATCCAGCTTCCTCAAAGGCAATTCTCTGCTTAGGAGTCAGCACATTCTCAGGAATCTCAACCTTCGCATCGCCGATAAACTCCTTTGCTTTCTGAGCCACCTCTGCATCATCGAGCACTCTAACAGGCTTGCACCAGCGAGAGAGGATAACCTTTCTAGCCCTGCCAGTCTGCTTGAACACCTCGCCGCTTACGCTACCGCTCTTCCAGTCTACTTCACCCACGGCATCCTTGGCTCTATCAGCCTTGTAGCCGCTAGAAAGTTCACTAACAGGTGTTTCGCATTCCACGACAACGATGTTAGGACGAATCCAAGCCGATTTAAACTGGTCGTTCAATGGAGAGCGAGACATGTGCCAGTAAGGATTGTAGGCTGCATTTATATCTGTTGCCTTCTTGCCGGTAGCATCCCTGCCGCCCTTGTCAAGCTTGAACTTCCATTTCAGTTCGCCGGTCTTCTTGTCAACCTTCTGTTTGCCAGTCTTAGGGTCAATATCTGGGATAGCCAAGTCTGGGTTCTCGTCGGCACGAATCCACTGCCCAAGTTCGTTAGCATCAACAAGTTTACCGCCCACAGAAGCAGCCATAGGTGGATAAAGCTTTCCGTCAATAACCTGCATGGCACGATATACCTTAATCTTAGGCTCCTCTTCAAGTCGCTTGATTAACTCAGGGTCAGTAACCTTACTATTGACAATCTCATTGTTGAGTTCTGCGCCCTTTTGGAATACACCATAATCAAGATTTCTGATTACGTTCTCTAATGCCTTGTCTAGTCTGTCAAGCGCACTAACCTTTGGAGGAAAACCAAGCATATTTCTAACGGCTGCAACAATTTTTCTGAACCATCCCTTTGCAACAGGCATCTGTGCAGCGATTCTTCTCCATGTAGGGTTTGCTAGCTCCGTTATCATTTCTGCAGGATTTGTTAGCGCATAAGGCTTTGCCCCCTCAAAATGTCTTTCATAGTAAGAATTGATTGTATCATACAGATCAACCACCTCTTTTGCCGCCTTTCTTTGGCTATCATTCAGTAAGTCACCATAACCTTTCCGATAAAGGTTGATGATGTCCGATGTTACAACGTGCAACATTTCGTGGCATATAGTTGATGCCAAGGTCTGCTTCTTAAATCCGATGGCAGACAAATAATCTGTATCAATCAGAATGAAATTTTCAGGATGGTTATAGTGACCTGTTACATTTTTTCGTATATCAACTCCATGTTTCAGCTTAGTACCGAGAACCTCTACTAACCCTCTAATACGCTCAAAGATCTTTTGAACTTCCTTATCGCTGTTGTTATCATTGAATATCCTTTCTGCCAAATCCTGGCTAGCCCATTCTCCTTCTTCAAGACCGTATTTGTGCCGGAAGTCGTTGAAGCGTTCGATAAGATATTCTCTAGCTCTTTCAGCCGCTGCTTTGACCATTGCAACTCGTTTGTACTCATCGAGTGCTTCGAGCATTCTAAGTGAGCTTTCAGACGTGCTATTTCCAGTTCCGTTTCGAACAGCTTTTCCTTCATCCTTTCCTGTTCCAGCCAACTTTCCGGAAATTCGTCCACTATCCCCCTTTGAAGCTCCATCCATTCCTCTCGAGTCATTTCCTTCGGTTGCTTCGGACAGACTCTTTCCTTCCTTGACTCTTCTTTCAATGTCCCAGATGTTGTCTCTTTGCTTGATTCCATACTTCTTTTCAATATCTTTAAGTTTGTTATCAAGAGAATCAATGATTGATTCCAGACCATCATATTTCTTGGTTTTATTTCCTTCTCTGTCCATGTCGAAAGTGTCAACATATTGTGTGCCTGCAAACTTGTTTGCCATCAACTCCACATATCTCTTTACGTTTGGACGGTCGGAAATGTCCCCATAAAGTCTTTCTACCTCATCATCGAATCTCTTTTCAATCTGCGAAGATACATTTTTATCTACATCTTTCGGAATGATTCTACTATTCTTAACATCTTTTGTATCTGTTTTAGAATACTGCAAGCCTCGGTCCTCACGGAAGTGGGTGCCTTCATCCTCAGAAGTCTTGCGCTCCTCCTGTACCTTCACGCCCATTTTAGACAGGCGGTCCAGTACTGGCTTTAACTGCTCTGGCTTGAACTCAGCAAGCATATTGTTGCCTCTGGTCTCGAAGTTATTGCCATTAACCAGTTTTAGCAAGTCATTATCCATGAAGTACTTGCCGCCCTTCGCCTTGCTCTTCGGTACACGAAGTTCATAGTAGTAACCACGATTGTTGTCTATGCGCTTCACCTTTACTTCACCATCCGATGAAGTAACCTCGTCAATACCACCATGCCAAGAAGAAAGCTCAAACTTATCAGCTACGCTGTTGATAGGCGCATCCGTAGTCAAGCCCTTAGGGTCGAATCTATCTGGCATTAATATACCAGTCTTCACCTCGCCAGTATCAGTTGTATATTTCACCAGCTGACCGCCCAAGCCCTGATCCTTACTGTCAACCAAAGCCTGCATCAGATTACCAGTCACGATATAGCCATCCTTGCGACTCTCGTTGCTGGTCAGTCTATCCCAGTTATCAAAGTTTTGGTTCAATACTCTGAGATGGCTGTCTCCCATACCGATTGCCTGCTTGGTCATGCGGTCGATAGAACCGATAATATCCACCTTGTTTTCACCAGAACCCACCTTACCGGCGATAGGGAAGGTAATCTTTCTTCTGCCATCCAAGGTAGCAAAGGAAACGGAAGAGGCGTTAGGCGAGTAGTTATCAGTAATCTTAATGTCAATAAGTCTACCGTAACTGTTGCCGAATCCGCTCAACTCATTTGGATTGTTCATATCCATAGGCAGAACGAAAGCGCCGTTAGTATCGAAGGTATCAAGCACACGCTCAAACATTTCTGCCTTGGCTTTCAGGTTCTTCACAACATCGTTCAGCTTATCTTTCTCCTGCTTGTAGATGTTATCATACTGATAGCCAGCCATCTTCTCTATCTGCTCATCGCTCATGCCCGAATCCTTCTGACCTTTCTTAGCGTCCTTGATATATTTCTCCTTCGCTTTGGTTGCAACCTTCACTGCACGCTCCTCATACTTCTGAGTCTCGTTGGCAATCTTCTGGTCAAAGTACTCCTTCACGGCAGCCTTCTTCTCAGTCTTGTATTCATCCCAAGTCTTACCGCCAGTCAAACCATCCTGCGAAGCCTTCACCTCAGAAGCCTTCATAGGTTTCTTCAAGATGGCCATGTTCACCTTTTCTATATAGGTGTTATCGGCAAAGGCGTTATCGCCGCCCGGCTCAGCACCCTGCTTCCAAACTTCCCTGTGGAGAGTCTTAGCCTTCAAAGGCAGCTCGGTAATCTCCAGATCGTTCTCGCCCATTTCGTTGAGACGCTGAATCTCGTTGGCATAAAGCTCGCCAATCTCCTGCAACATCTTCTCCTGCTCAGAAACTCTCAGCAGGGCCATACGCCCAAGCAACTTGCTTGCATCGGCACCAGCTTCGCCATCACCAACACCGCCACCGCTTGCAACAAGAGTTTGTGGGTCTATTCTAGACAAATCATCGCCATTACTCTTTTCCCATCCGAATGGATCAGCCATGCGAGCATAAAGGTCAAGATGCTCTGCCATATACTCACGAACCACCTTATCGCCATATTTATTGGTAATATCGGCAACTTCCATTTCGTTGAACTTACTCTTCTGAGAAGATGTTGTGTTGGCATCAAGTGACTTCAACTTAGCCTTAAACATCATCAGCAGTCGCTGCTCGGCAGGGATAAGGGAAACCACATACTCGTATGCGCCTCTAGCCACCTGACCGGTTCGGTCGATACGTCCACGCATCTGAACCTCATCGTTTACGTCAAGCTGCTGCTGCGCCACGATCATCACACGCTTCTTCTGGTCCTTATACTTGCTCGAAGCATGAAGGGAAATACCGGTTGCTGCACTCTTGTTGAGAATAAGCGCATCAATCTTGCCATCGTTAAAGTCGCGCGCGAGTTTCTTCTTGTCTGTATCAGCACGCTTCACCTTGGTAACAGTTCCGTTGTCGTTATAAACGAACTCGGTCTGTCTACCGGTCAGCTCACCAACCTTATAACCTGCCTTCTGCAGCTCATTCTTGATAACGTCAATAGGAGAGAGGGAAAGACCTGTACTTGTCTTCTCAATCTTCTTTTCCAGTTCGTGATAAGCCTCAACTGCCTCATCGCCCAAATCAGAAAGCTTGATGTAGCCGCTTTCGCTATTATCCTTTGCGTCCTTCTGAGTATAGCGAAGTGTACCCTCCAGACCCTTCTTCAAAGATGTGCCCAAGTCTGGTGCGTCCATTTCCTCGCCAAGCGCAAGGTTGCCTGTCTGCGATTCGTTGGTATTGTTCAACGCAATCACAGGCTTCATGCCTTGCTTCAAGTAGTCGATGGCACGTTCTGCAGCAGACTTCGCTTTCAGAGAGAGAAGAACCTGCTGAACGGTATTGAATGCCTTGCTGGCAAATGGCTGATTCTTGATTCCAAGGGCAGCCGTTCCCTTCTTGATTCCTATAGTAGACTGAATGGCAGCCAACTCGTCATTACGCTCATCCACGTAACTTGAAACATATTTCTTTTGGAAATTGATAATATCATTAAACAATCCGATGATACTATCATACTGCTCCCTCTGCTCCTGCACTCGCTCAGGATCATCAATCGCCTTCCAGTCGATGGTTACGCCAGTCATATCTCGCTCACGTCTAATCATCTGACCGCATTGCGTCAAGGTCTGGCTCATGATTTCCTGCAAGGTTGCACCACCATGCTTTACCGCATCAATCAAGTCGGATGATTTCATACCGCCTTCATTCATGGCAGTACGCAAAGCATAGATAGGCATGTTGTCTGGTCTCTTGGCAAAGGTTGCAGAGAAGAAGGTAACGTTCTTTGCCTTCTGAATAATGTGTTGGAAATAGTTACCCTGACCGCTATTGCCACCAGCCGTGTGGCTTTCGTCAAGGATAAGATAGGCGTTACCCATCAGTTTTTCAATAGCATCACGTCTTCTTTGTCCGCTAAGGGCAGCAGCGCCGAATGTCTTACCCTTCGCAAGTTTCTTCTCTTTTCGTGCTCCGTTCTCGTCAAACTCATACACACCATTGCTTACTTGGCTGTAAGTAGTCAATACATAGTCATATTCGTCTGGCAGTTTTCCGTTCTTTTCGATGTAATCAAGCACTCGCTTCACCTCGCTCTTCGATGGCAAGGCAAATACTACTTTTCCGTCTGAGTCGGTAATGGCAGCTTCCTTGGCACTACCGAATACAAATGGTCTTAGGTCTGGGCTGCCAATATCCACCAAGTCGCGGTAAACATCGCTCAGCAATCCTGCTGTCTTGGTGAAATATACAGGAACCTGACCCTGCTTCTTGGCGTATCTGATAAGCGAAGCTGCCTGTCTTCCCTTACCGATACCGGTCATATCTCCAATAATGAAGGCGTTGCCCTTCTTTGCCTGCTGCAAGGCAAGGGCTACAGAGTCAACCTGCTCTGCAGCAAGATGAGAATACAAATCATCCTTATCATTATAGCCCAGCTCGTCAACAAGGAACTGGTCTGCATCGCCCAACTTTTCGAGATTCTTGTTTACCGCCTCTTGCTGATCGGCAGGCATCACGGCTTTCAGAGTGAATGGATTTCCACTCTTAGGGGTATAGGTAACTTTCTCGGTGCTTAGTCCACGTACGGATTTGTCCACCCGCTGTAATTGTCCCCGTGGTCCGCTTCCGCTCCCGGCGTTGGCAGGTTCATCAGCACTTGGCTGAGCGTCATTCCGTCCAGCTCCTCCTGATCCATTTCCTCGCTGCTCATTGGTTCCAGAGGTTGGTTCTTTGCTTGGAGAAGGCTCTGCCCCTGTTCCGTCTGCTCTACTATCTCCATCAGAAAGTCCTCCATCTTGTCTTGGCTCGGTTCCTCGTTGATTTTCCAAGTCATCATGGGTTCCTGATACGGAAGTGGAGTCAAATAGGTCAGACTCTCGCTCACCATCTGGTTTGCTTCCTCCTCGTTCTCGTGTTCGTACTCTCTCTTCATGAGTACCAGTAGCGCCTTGTTGATCAGGTTCTGGTTGAGCACTTCTTGTTTCTCCTCCGATGGAAGAATCCATCCGTTCACCTCGTAGTATATCATCTTCAATTCGTTTATAAAGTTCGTCATAATCTTTCACGGTCTCGGCTCTAGCCTTATCCTTTACTGGTGGAAAGGCATTCTCGTTCAAGCGTCTTCCGTTTATTAATATAATACGTGTAGGGTAGCTGGTTCCCTGCTTTGCATACAGACCGCCATCCACATTAATCACGTCCTCCACATTGTAGTGGCTATAGAGATAACCAAGGAAAGTCTTATCTTTCGGATTCAGACTTCCGTTCTTGGCGTATTCTGTCTTGCCGCCGATGATAATGGCAGCACGGCCATCGTCCTTCATGCTCTCCAAGGCATTGATAGCCATCTGTCCTTCCAAAGAAGAAATCTTGTAGCCGTCATACTCCTTAGGGGTAGCACTACCGAATGGTGGATTTGTCACCACCACGTCAACGTCCTTGTCTGCAAAAGGCTGAGTTCCGTCCTGACTGGTCACGTTCTTGAAACCCTGTCTTCTCAGGTTCGCCAATCGCTGGGCATCAATATCGTTCACATGCACCTTATCCATTGGCAAGCCGATGGTAAGCATACCGTTGCCGGCACTAGGCTCCAAAGCACTCTCAATCACCTTGCCGTTACCCTTCACATACATATCTGCAAGGAAAGCATAAGGGGCAGGAGTAGAGTACTGCTGCTTCATCACTCGCTCAGAATCACGCTGGTTGAGGCTAGGCTGATTATCATAGAGTGTCTTGATGCGTTCAAACTTCACTGCATCGTTGGTAGATTCCGAAGAAGCGATACCTCTTGCTCGCTTAACAATAGCAGTTTCAGCAAGTTCCTGAAGGTCTGTGTCCTTAATATCCTTCAAACCGAGTCTCTCAGCTATCTTTCTCAGCTCAACAATACCGTTAAACTTATGTTTGAAGCCCAACTGTAGGTTCACGACATCAATAAACTTCTTCTCAGCCATCTTTCTCTCCTCGGCACTCTTAGAGTCACCCACCAGATTCTCCTGATGCTTAGGCGAAGTCTTCTTCTCACGCTCTGCAAACTCAGAAAGCTTCATGCGTTCGCCAGTCTCTGGGTCAGTATATCTACCCTTATAGGCAGCCTCAGCAAGAATCTTGTTGGCATCTTCCTTGTCTATTTTGCTAAAGAAGAAATCAAAGTCCTTTCTTATTCGTTCCATCACATCTTCAAGGTTATATACACCTTCTTTGATGCGAGCATACATGCCCTTCTTCATAGCAGTCAGAAGCTTAGGCAGAATCTCCTTCTGCTTGTCGGTCAACGAAAGATGTCTATCCATCCACTTCAAAGCCTTAGAAGGAATAGGAACAATAGTAGATAAAGCCTTTCCGCCACCATCATCCTTTCGGTCGTTGGCAGCAGCAAGGAACTGATTCATTAAATCAGCTATTTCTTTGTCGCTCTCCTCCTTGAACTTCTTGATGTCCATCTTCTTCTGCTCGACAGTCTTAGGGGTTGTCTTTACTTGCTCAGCGGCAGATTTACCGGTCTGATAAACAGTCTTGTAAGAAGACATAAATTCATTAGTGAGTGGTCCTAAGTTATCAGAAATCCACTTTCCAAGGAACTTTTCTCCGCCCTTCTTCAATGCCCATTTAATCAGAGTGTCTGCATCTTTGAAATCGTAGTCGTATTGGTTGTTGATATAATCAACTGCCTTTTCCAATTTCTCCTTTGCGGATTTTGTACTATCATTCTCAACGCTGATAGGTTTCTCGGTCTTTGGCTCTTCCACCTTTGGCTGCTTCTTACCCTTTGCCTTGTTGTAAGCCTGCTCATAGCAGATTCGGGCAATCTCGGAATCATCCTCACCGTTCAGATAGTCAATAGCCGTGTACTTAGCCTCATCGTCCAAGTCCTTAACACCCATAATCTCATCTTCGGTCAGAGGATGCTCCTTCTTGAACTCAGCGGCAGCCGCCTCAATCGGGTTAAACTTAGGGTCTGGCTTCTCTTCATTAGGAAGGAGTGGGAGATGACCTTCTTCATTCTTGCTGTCAATATAATCAGCAACTTCTTTCAAGTCGTCAAACTTCTTACCATCAAACTCATAGTAAGAACCGGTGTACTCACCCTTCTTGTTAGGCTCATCAACCTTGATAACCTCCTTGTCGCCATCAATCAGAATCTTCTGCTTCATGATAGGACCATTCTTTGATGGAGTCTCGGTTTCCTCGTCAGTAACCTTAATACGACTTTCTAGTTCCTTGTTTTCTAAGTCGTCAGCCTCTTCTACTCTTGGTCGTTCTGCTTCTGTTGGTTCATTTCCTCCTGATGCTTCTTGTTGAGGTTCTTCATTGCCTGAAACATCATTGCCTCCTTCAATTTCTGAATGTCCTGTTCCATAATCTTGCCATTTCTTAAAGTCCAAAAATTCTTTTACTAACTCTTCCTTGGTAGGAGCAGCCTCAAAGATACTGCCCTCGCCAGTGTTCCTAGCGGCAGCAATGCGGTTGTATTCGTCAAGCAAATCTCTGAAATCAGAAACCTTGCCCTCCAAGGCCAAAGCCATCATCTGAGAGATAGAAGAGTAACGCTTAGCCGCATCCTCACCAAACATGTCTGGTGTTCTCAGCAACGTATCAACCTTATTACCACCCTGTCTTGCCTCATAGAGCAACTGTATAGCCTGATCAATCTCATCACGAAGAGAGAACTCGCCCAGCTTCATGTTGTCCATTACCGAGCGGATAGCGTTGATAGCCTTATTCTTCACCGTAGAGTCGATGCCCAGCATTCTGATAGTCTCTGGCTTGAAGATAGAACCCAACAGAAGGTTCTTCACATACTCCCTGCCTTGTGCAGAAAGTCGCTCAGGGCTATCCATCATCTGTGCCACCTCGTTCTGTCCGATGATGCCTTTATCTACTAACGTCTTCACCAAGTCATTTATTGCCTTGGAATTGTTAAAGAAAGCATCAAGAGAACCATTTCCTTCAATCTCGGCAACAATCGCGCCTACCTCGTCAGAAGTCAAGGTCTTAGCCTTGGCAACCGCCTGTTCGGTATTGCTCTGAGTCTTCTTCTCGTTTCTATTGAACTTGGCGAAGGTTGCAGCATCGTAAGGCAGTCGCTCATCCGTTACCATAACCAGACGAGGATGCTCAATACCGCTCTGCTCAATCTGCTCACGGGTGAAGCCGAAGTTCTCGGCATTCTCCAAAAGGTCGTTGATATATTCGCCGTCCGTGCCGTCTTTTGCCGCCTTCTGTCCTGCCATCGTTCTGCCGTTGCCATCATAAACGATGCCCTCGTCAGATACAACCGGCACATTCTCAATAGCCATACCATTATACTTTCTGGCTATCTGGTCCGTATTCTGCTGAGCCGCCTTGTCGTGCTCATAGTCACGATCATTCACGGTTCTGCCCTCAGCATCGGTAGGGAATCCCTCAGATTTCTTATAGTCGTTATTCACATCATGAGAAGGAGTAAGACTTTCTGCCGGAACAATCTCATAGTGTCCCTTAATCTTGGTTTCTCCGTCAGGCAGCATTCGCGTGCGCTTGTTGCCCACAAGTCTAGGTGCATTCACAAACTTCTGTGCAGCCACGCTGCCAGCCTCATGAGCGCCCTCAGTCTGTTCTGTCTTACCCACAGTCTCAGCAACCTTCTTGGCAGTCATAGTCTTCTTGATATTCTGAGCGTGCTCTAGCTGCTGCTTGGCAGCCTCAACGGTTTTAGTCTTCAAAGCCTCCTGCTCCATGATGTCGTTAGGCTCGGCGGTATAGTCCACCTTCATCTTCTCGGCATCCTTCAAAGCATTCTCAGCTTTCTTAATCTGTCCGTCCACCACCTTCTCGGCATTCTCCCCGAAATCCTCAGTAAGAATCTCCGCACTCTGTTCAGGAGTCATACTAGCATAGTCTGGCGTAGGCCTTCCCTTGCTATCAGTAGCCATAGGAACATCGGAACCATCGGCAAACTTTCGGGCTTGCTGAGGCTGCTCTTGTGGTGCTAATTCCTCATTTGTGGTATTATCTTTGCCCGATGTGGTATCAACTTTTGTTAAAGTGGTATTATCTTTTGTTAAATCACCCTCTTTTGTGGTACTATCTTCCGATTTTGTGGTATTATCTTGTGGTGCCTCTTGCTCCTGCTGAGGCTTTGCAGCATCCAACATAGCCTGCTCCTGTGCCGCCTGATTGTAAGGCTCAGAGTTCTTCATCTGCAATCTTTGGCGATACTCAGCAGCAAACTGGTCGATAGGCTGATTTTGAACCAGAGTAACATCATCTGCCTTCACATAAACCAATTCCTTGGAATTAGGATCCAGACAGACAAGCATATCACCGCCTCCTTCCTTGGCTCTACCTGTATTCTGGTCGAAGGAAACATCACCCGAACCAACAAGAAGTGTTCTTCCGCTGCTGTCTTGAACATACAGAGCTTGCTCGCCATTCATCGCCTGACCGTTCAATGTTCCGTGATAGCTCCAATCGGAAATAAAGCTCTTCACGTTTTCCTCTATAGCATCAGCAGTAGCCTGCTGCATACCCTGCACTCTAGCGTTCGCATTAATATATTGGGCAAGTGGGGTCAACTCTTCTTGCAGCAATCCATTCTGAATGAGTGCATCGTAAATCTGTGCCGGTGTCAAGCCCTGCTGGTGTAATTGCTCAAAGGTTTGCTTGAACACATCGTTGCTATCCATCGCTGCATCAAGGGCTTGCTCGGCGTTGCGAAGGTTGCGCAACTCATCAACTACCACGCCGCTATCCGGACTGTCTGTTCCCAGACTATGCTCCTCGGCAACCGTCTTACCTTGGCTGGCAGACTGGTCTGCGTGTGGTTTTCCGCTAGGGAAAAGCTCATCTTCGAGTGCCCTCTTCACATGATTGAAGATTCTGTTCTCCTCATCGGTACGCTTCATTGGGTCCTTGCGCATGATTTTGTCAATATCAATAACAATGCTTCCTTCTTTACCAAGAAGTTCTTTGATAGAAGCCATGAAGTTATTAGTATAACCTTTGCTTTCTGATCTGAGGTAGCCAAGCAAACCGTTCTTATCCGCATATTTCGTCCAATCAAGATAGAGCGCACTCTTCTGGTTGCGCAACTCATCAATCAGTCGGGCATTATTCGGGTCTGTAATATCCTTATTCTCGTCATATCCGTTTTCCTTGAGGAATCTAAACGCTAGATTAGTGACAGTTCCATCATCATCTATGAACTGCATATCCTTCATCCTTGCGTAGCCCATCAGCGACATCATATCGTCATTATCACGATAAAGCTTCTGCTTGTAAAGAATAGCTCTGCGCTCATCGGCATTCTTATAAGAGGTACGTGTAAGCAGCGTTCCGTTCTTGGTGTATTCAAGAATCTGTTTGTTCTTCACATCGTTCACGCTGCGGTAGCTTCTGCCCCTTGTAGTATTGAACAGTCCCATTGCTGCATTCACCTTCTCTTTGGTGCTCTGAGAAACGTCTGGGTCGTTCATAAAATCCGTGTAAGCAGTCTTATACTTCGGGTCTCTTGGGGCTGTCTTCGATGCACGGTCCACCTTTACGAAAGCATCCATCAGATTCTTGCCCGATGCAGAAGAAATCAATTCATTCTTCTCGTCAGGAGTCAGACGAATATCCACGGCGATAGGGGAGCCGTTGGCATTCTTTCCAATCACGAAATTACCACCGCTATTATGGGTAAGATGATGCAGAATATTGCCCATCTTCACGAAGTTGCTAGGCTCGCCAGCCTTGAAAGCACCAACCATCACAACATCTTCCAACCAAGTGCCGAAGGAAATATCCTTATCGCCGGTCACGTTGTCGGCAACCATCATGGTTCCAGCCTCAACGCCGAGACCGGCAGCCGTAGCACCAAACTTCTGCGCGCCATGAAGCAAGCGCTCGCCAGTACTCTTCTCCATGCCGGTTATACCGAACTTGGAAACCCAAGGAGACATGATTGCGCCCGAAACTCCAAACATCGCACCCGTTACCGCACCATGCTCAGCACCTTTCAGACCAGCCTCGCCGATAGCCTGCAACGAAGTATCATCGCCAGTAGAAGCCTGATTCAAGGCAGCAGTCACACCCGAATATCCTGCAAGGTTCAGCGCACCTGTTGCTGTTCTGGTTCCCAATCCCGACATGATCTTCTGTGCGGTTGTCATGTTTGCCACCTTGAAAGCCATCTGCTGCGCGGTAAGTTTCTGAGCTGCCTTCATCACACCAGCCTTCACCAGTCCGTTAGTCAGAACTCGGGTTCCAGTATTCACGGCAGCACTTGCGCCGGCACCGATTACGGCAAGCGGACCAGAATCAGCAGCCATGTTTACGGCAGTAGAAGCGAATCTCGTACCGATGCCCGAGCGATAGGTTTCGTCCTTGTGACCGGCAACCTTCTGAATTTCCGCATCACCGTCAGCAATGGCAATTCCTTCCTGCAATCTCTGTCTTGTATCTCTAGACATAACAGATGGAGCCACTACCATACCGATAATAGAGTTACTGAGGTTCTTGGCAATATAGTCAAGCGCACCATGAGGCATGATTTCCTCCTGATTTCGCATCGTCAGAGCCTTCTGAGCATAGTTCATAATCTCAGGAGTAACGTATTTGTCCACGTATTCCTCCACACTCATGTTCAGTTTCTCTGCGCTCTCGGCAATATGGCGCTGCATTCCCTTCTGCGAGTAAATCTCGTTGATTTTGCTGCTGAGATTGTTCATCAGAACGTTCTGGCGGTTCACCTGCTCCTGCGTCTGGGCATCACGGAAAGCCTGTTCCTTTACCGACTGAGGCGCATAGATACCGCCCATCTTGTCAAGGTTCTGCTGATACTGCTGACGTGTCAATTCCTGTGCCTCGTTCATAGAAGAATCTACAAGTTCGAGCAGATCATTACCCAAAATACCTTCGGACTGGCCGTCATTCCTTACGAACTTGTTGCCCTCAACCTCATACTGGGCGAATGCTCTAGCATCGTCCTCTCTCTGCTGCTTGGCTCTAGCCTGTTTAGCCTCAGGAGTAGAAAGCTGCTGCATCGTTTCGTTGAAGTTCTTGGCATTAGGGGTTATTCTGCTTCTGCTGATAGGGGTAGCTCTCTGCTGCTCCTGACGTGCTGACTGCTCTTGTGCTCTTTGCATGCGTGCGCGCGCATTACTAGCCTGCGCCTGCTGCATCGGGTTCATCTGGTCGTTACGCATGTGCATCAACCGCCAGTTCTGCATGTAGTCTGTACCAGAAGTAGCAGCCGTTCTAGGCTGCTGAGCCTTCTGCTGCCTTGGCTTCCGATACTGAGCTGCGACTTCCTGCGCTCTCTGCTTCATCGTCAGCTTCTTGACAGGCTGAACCGGCTTCTGCTGCTGAGGCTTCGGATTTACTGCGTGAAGTCCGAGTCGCTGTGCAAACTCCTCATACGAATTACTGGAAACAGCACCGTCTGCGTGAAGCGCATCATAGAGCTGCTTTCTGTTATGATAGCCCTGCTTGCCCGGCGCATACACGAACTGTCGGAAATGTTCTCTAGTTCCCGATACTGCGCCATCTGCTTTCAAGGCGTTATAAAGTTGGTCAAATTTATCTCCAGCCATATATTATATATTAATGTTTATAATCCAAGTTTCTTTGTATTCTTATAGCCGTTCTTCGACTTACCGGCAGGCTTCGGTCTGTTTCTCGCATTCCTAGCCGCATTCTGCGAAGCTGCTGCCTGACTGGTAACAGATGCACCCTTTCTTCTTGTGGTGGTCGTTACTTCTGCGCCAGTCTTCGGATTGATAGTCTTTGTACTGGTAGAAGTAGAAGTCTCGCCCTGCGGAAGCTTGCCGTATTCACGGTAGTATTCCTGTTCCCACATGGTCTTGTTAGGCTGATAGCGCATCTTGCCGTTCTTATCCTCAAACCAGTACTTGGCACCCGAGCCGCTACCGCTCCTGCCTGACCGTCCACCGCCGCCACGCCCCTTATGGGTTGCGTTGTACTGCTGAATAGCCAGACGCTGCCTAACCTGCTCATCCTTCACCTTGTCACGCCACTTCTTATACTCGAAGTCACGCTTATCCTTATCCTTCTTATACTGGTCAGCTGCAGCATCCTTTCCCTTTCGGTACTCAAACTTATCCTTGGCAAGCTGATTACCCTCACCACGAAGCCCCATAAGATACTCCTTATAAACCTGATCAGCCTGTGCTTTTCGGTTATCTAGGTCGAGGTTTGCCTGCTTATAGGCAGCATCCGCATCAATGGCAGCCTGTTTCTGTCTCTGAGCCTTGCGGTTCTGATAACCCTGTTCCATCATGGCAGTAGGGTCGTTGAACACCTGCAGGGGCGCCCCCTTCGAAGTATTGACGATGTTTCCAATATGTCGGATAGCATCGGCAAAGGCAGCGATATTCTCACGGTTTGTAGTGATTCTGCGGTCATATTCGTCAGGAGTCTCACCCTCACGCATTCCCGGTCTGCTCTTCGGCATAACCTTGCCGAGCCAACTGAAAAAGCCGCCATCCCTCTGCTTAGGGTCAGCCTCAAACTCTGGAACCTGCTGTTCCTGCGGCATCTGAAAGCCGCTCAGAGCAGTAGAAAGCGTATCATAGCGAGGTGTTCCGTCAGCATTCCAACCAGTAGAAGGCTGCGGCATTCCCTCAAAGTTGCTCTGAGGCTGTGGGGTATTCTCTGCTGCATCGCCCATATAAGGAGTCTGTACTGGTCCCAAGGCTGGGTTTGCATTACCGTTGCCCTGCGGAACGAACTCTTCCTGCTTAGGCATCTGGGTAAAATCTGTAACAGGTGCTGCGCCAGTCTGAACAGTCTGAACAGGCTGAGCCTCAAACTTACCGGTAGCACCGCCCCCATTCCCGAAGAAGTTAACGCCAGCACCGCCATTTATCCCCGCGGCTCCTCCGTTGCCTCCATTCATCACCTGATCATAATCGGGATATTTCGCCCTCATCAGGTCATGCACAGCCTCAGGATAGCCGCCGATAGTTACCGGCTTCTTCCTAGGCTGCTGCGTATTCTGATTATTGTTTACTCCTGCCATAAGCGTTTGATTTCCTTAAATAAATCAACAATACTTTTTCTATGTTGCACAATAGTAGCAGATTGATCTCCACCTTCCTCCGCTTTGTCGTAGCTGGTAGAAACCGTACCTCCTTCCTCTAAAACCTTACGTACATGCTCCAAAATTTCATTCATCCTAACCTCCTCAGGGTTATCCTCAGTAGGATGAGTATCTTTGACAGGAGAAAACTTCTTCTTCTCTTCCTCTATAAAATCATACAGCTGAGGGTTGTATCTGTAGCCATTCGCCCAAAGACGATATTGCTTGTAATCTTTTGAGGGGACTGGGCTGTCATTAACAATTTCCTTTGCCATCTTCTGAATCATCTTCTCTGCAGCAATACCATATTCGCAATATTCTTTGGAACCTTTGCGAACTGTTTCAACCAACTTGGTCTTTTCCTCCAACTCCGTCTTAGTAGACTTCAACTCCTTACCCAAGTCGGCAATCACCTCGTCCTTCTCGGCAATCTTCTTCTCATAGTAGGCAAGTGCCATATCCTTGTAGGTAATCGTCTTTTCCTTCCAAGCGAGAGCACTCTCGGCACTCTTCAAAGCCTGAGCGTCAATCTTGTCAACAACCTTGTCTGCAAGCTCCTTCTTCAACTTCTCATTCTCCCCAACATACTTAAGACCTAACTCGGCAAGATTCTTCTCACGAATCTTTGTAAGGCGAAGTTCCTCTGCAACGTCAGCCAAAATAGCGTTCTTGTCATGGATGATGCCATTCAGTTTAGCAATCTCCTTACCGAGACGCTTAATCTGTTTTCTGCCAGCGTTCTCGTTATACTCTTTGCAAGCATTCAAAACCGAAATCTGAGCCTCCAGATTTGATTTCTCCTTGGTAAGCTCTGCAATCTTCTTTGCCTGCTCATCCAACAAAGCATCGTTGAACTGGGAGGCTGATTCATTAAGAGCAGGGTTCACGCCAGAATCTTCCTTGATGCGATTTTCAGAAGAACCAGGAGCAGGCAAAGGAGCATTAGAATGCTTTTCACGCTCCTCCTTCAAACGTGCCTTGCGTTCATCAAAATGATTGAGTTCCATTCCTATTCCGAAACCAGCAGACTCGATGATTTGCATCGCTTCACAAACATCAGGGTCCTCATATTCGATAAAGGCTTTCTCTGGTAAGAGTCGTTTACCAATTTTGTTCAATACAAAACCTTCCTTCTTCAATATCTTCTTTGCTTCTTCTAATGTCATATCTATATTATTTTAATGTTTAACTTCATTAACACTTCCCGAAAATTCAGGGGTGGGGAAAATCGGAAAACCGAAATCCAGAAAAAGGGGGTGGGGGGAGGCAGAATTTCTTTATTTGTATTATTCTACTATAATTTGCAACGGTGGTCAAAGGGGGTGGGGGTCTTGGGGTCGCCTGTTGTGCCTCGTCCACCTTGCCTTACCGTCCTTACCTGTCGCTCATCCGCTCTACCTTCTAGCTGCTACCCAAGCCCCGACAAGCCGACTGCCTTCTTCAAGCGGTATTGGTTCTTCTCCTCGGGAGACATCATGCTCTCAGCCAAGTGGTCTGTGGCGGCAGAATGAGCGGTTTTGTCTTGTTGTGTTACAATTGTGTTACCAATTGGCTTTCCGTTTGAGCCTAAAGTGTTGGTTTTCACCGCCTTAGCCCCTTCGAGTTCTGACCCCAATTGGTTCACACCAAAATTGAACATGGCATTTGACGCATTTTGAGCCGCATCGCTAGTATTCTGCGCCTTCTGCTGCTCGATTTGCTGACGCTCTCTAGACAACTGCTGAGTGTTTTGAAGGTGAGCGTCCTCCACATGCTGCTTGCGAGCCGTGTCCTGTGCCGCTACGTTGGCTATCGTGTCGCCCATAGCCTTGTTAGCTGCCTCCTTCGCCATTGCCACACTTGCAGCAGTTCCACCGCCAACGGCAGCAGCACCATCAGCCTTGCGAACATACTCGTCCTGCACCTCCTTCGCCCTTCTCATGAGGTTCTGCCCTGCTTTCGTGTCTAGGTAGTCCGTGTTGTAGTTCTTGTCGTACCAAGCCTTCTCAGCGTTCGTTCTGTACGTGTTCTCGGCTGCTGCCCTTCTAGCTGCCTTCTTAGCCTTGTTAGCACCGAAGAGAGAAGAGCCAACGCCAAGCGCCAAGGATGCAGCACCTAAAACCCATTCTTTCTTGTCCGTGAGAACAGGGCAAGAGGTCAAATGCTTTGGGATTTTTGATAATATTTCCGTCATAATTGCAATTATTTGATGTTTCGAGGGCAAATATATAATATTTGAAGGTTCGTTTTGCCGTGTTCCAACCTCGTTCAAAATCGCCCCAAATCCCACCAATTTCTTTCTCGGGGCGCAATTCACCCTTCTTCTCCTCCCATTTCGCCCTCTAGAAGACCCATTTTGTAAGAAAACGTGATTATTGTAAAGAAAAGACAAGTGATTAATTATAAGCAAGTTAGTTTCAATCATTCCCGAGGGAGAATAAAAGCAAGTTGTAAAGAAAGTTCTTATTTCATAAAAGAAGATTCTTTGCAAACAAAAAAGTGGTTTTGCATTAATAGGTACGCACGCACGCAAGGAGTTCGTTAGCAAACTTTAACTAGGCGTATTCTACCTTTTTGAATGGTTTTCACCCACAATCAACGCTAAAGTCGCTCATTTCTGCCGATTTTTGCGATTTTCGGGCAGTTGGTCGGGATTTCTCCCAAATTCTTGAGTTTTGAGCCGTTTAAGAGCCATTTGCAAGCAGATTAGAGCCTATTTTGTGGGTTTTTCGTAGATTTCATGGTTTTGTGCCGGATAATGCGCTCATCTAGGATTAAGGCTTTTAGAAGATGATTTAGGCGGTTTTTATTTTTCTAGTTGGAGAAATATTTTTTCCTAGTTGGGAAAATTGTTTTCTCTCCCTGTACTCTCTCTGTTCTCTCTTCTCTCTCTCTTGTGTGTGTTCTTCTTGTAGATGAGGGAGAAGAATCCTCGGGGGAGATAAGGGGGCAGCGCCCCCACGGGCGCAAGCGCCCTCCCCATGCCCTGTGGGGCTGACGCCCTCACCACAAACCTTGCAGCCACTTGCCGAAGGTGTACACCGAATACAGGTAGCACACCACGATGAGCAATTGCAAGAGCCACTCTGCATACTTCATGAATGGTTTCTTATGTTCCTCCACCTTCCCGAAGACATTAAAGAGATAGGCTATACAAACGAGTGAGACTGCACCGAAGGCGAGCCACATGATAATTTGAACTATAATCATTTCGCTATAATCTTTAATTCATCAACTTGCTTGAAGAACTCCTCCAATGTATCGGCAGTATAATGGATGCCCTTGTAGCGGATATAAGACGCAAAGTCCTCGTTAGGTCTCTTTACTTCATCCTCGAAGAACTCACTTACGTTCGCACCTATCACGTCAGCAACTTGACGCATAGTCTTATACGTTGGGTTGCCATTAATCATATTATTTAGGTTTACCCTATTAATGCCGAGGGCGTCAGACACTTGTTTTTGTGTAAACCCCTTTCGTTTTATTATCTTAGCTATATCCATAAATATCCAATGTAATGTTATAATATTGGCTGCAAAGTTACATAAATATTTTGATACTACCAAATTTTTTAAGAAAAGTAATATTAAAACACTAATTAGTTGATTCTCGTGTAATATTATGTTAATTGTGTTAAAATGTAGGCTTGAAGTGTTAAAATACTACCTAAAAATTTTGTAGTGTAACAATAAAGTATTACATTTGCACCCGAAATCAAGTTAGTTTGATTTCAAGAGGAACGATGGCACGTTTAGCATCTTCACGTTTAACTACCTCTATAAAAGTACAGATTAGTCGGGAAAGGCAGAGAGATAGAACTCTTCAAACATCAACGGCAAATGCTACCGAGTTTGTTGCCACTCTCAAAGCAACAAGACAAAGAAGTCTCAAACACTCATCACGCAAGATGTAAAAACGCTAGTCGTGTTAGACTAGAGAAACATAGAAACACGTCAACCCACGGACGTTAAACGAAGGGAGTTAGGTCACATATAACTTGTGAACGTTGGGCGCAAACGTACACCTGCACTTTGTATGTAGAACTTTTTAACAACAACGACAATGGAAACAACAAAGATGTGTTTATTAGAATTGACTAAGGCAGAGGCTATTGTAATAGCCAACATGCTTAGAAGAACTGCAAACGAGAATCCATTTAATTGGAAGGAAAGCAGCGTTGAGAAGACAAGAGACCTGTACGATAACGTACTCACTCAGTTGTACGACTAAAAATATTAAAGATTATGGCAAAGTTAGCAGATTATTACATTTGTGACCTTCGCTACACCAAAGAAGGTTACGTAATTATAGATGAAGATAACTTATACCCTTGCATATCTGAAGATAATGATGAGTACATCAAAGAGTATTGGGGAGATTTCCCGTTTATCGGGAAGTTTCCTGTAATGTACAGAGGTAAACTTGTTGATGTACTTGTGTTCAAAGATTACGAACAATACTTTGGAGTGTTCAAAGATGAAGGCGAGTGCATGAAGTACTACATCGTAGTAAAAGAATACATTTGCGAACCCGACAGGAAACCCGAAGTTGTCGCACAATTCGACACTAGAGAAAAGGCTGAAGAGTACTCCTTAAATAATGAAGGGTTACTTTGGGTATATGAAATGAGTAAGTAACAATGTGGGGAGATAAGGGGGCAGCGCCCCCACGGGGCGTACGCCCCTCCCCACGCCTAACGTACAAAAGATTATGGAAAAATATTTGGTAGATTTCCGCAAAATCGAAAGATTTGCAGACGGCAGAGTAAGAATGAGCCCTATACATACATCAAAAAGCTATAATGATGAGATGATGGACAGGTTTAAAAGTGACCTAAAATCGTTTGGTTACAAGTGCGTAGGACGCAGTAAGGACGAACACGGCAACCGCTACACAACTTATGAACTAAAGGCTATTTGGGTATCATCAAAAGATTGTGAAGTTATTTCAAGAATTACAATAACAACATTAAAATAAGATTATGGCTAAGGAAGTACATGTTATATTGAAGGGCGATTGCTATTCTATGAATACATATTGCAGCACCCTCAAAGAGTTTTTGGAAATGAGACACCTCAAGAGAAGTGACGTTTCCGATTGGTGGAAAGAGTAACGAACGATTAAACAATTCAAGATAATGGAAAAGACTATAACACTTACAAGCGATGAGATTTCAAGCATCACTCTCGCTATATACGATAAGGTAATGAACCTTTCACAAGCAGTTCTTATCTGTGGTGCGGAACTCACACCGAATGCACAACAGAGAATAGAGAACTTAAAGGCAATTGCCCTTAAAATAAATGGTATAGAATATTAAAGATAGGAGAATAGGATATGGCAGTAAAAAGAGACTACAAGGAAGTGTGCAACGCATTTGACAACTTGCGCCTTGCATTAGGCGATAGCAGAATGTTGGATAGCCTGTATCAGTTTATCGGCACAAATGAGTTAGCCGATTACGTTGAACTTATCGCAAAGGACGAGGATATTTATTTAAGCTATGAAGGCGAAGTAGATGAAACCCGACCTTATGACGATGAGGACGAAGAGGAGGAGGAAGAAGAATAACTAACTAGGTGGGGAGCAATCCCCACAACAATACTACAAGATTATGAGAAAGAATAAGACTTACGAGCAGCAGAAGAAGTTCTATGATAGGAACAACGAATATGAGAGTTTAGGAGACATCTTCTTGTATTGGCTTGAATGCGGCTACATGACCGCAGCACGGATACAGGAGAAATACAGGGAAGGCACAAAGGAATGTAAGGAATACATTATGGAAGACCTCTTCCACCTTTGCGACAAGAAACAATTCTATCAGTTTGTTAGAATCTTCAACTTTGGCAAGAAGTAACATGGAGCGGTCAGCGAATAGAGGAGCACATCACGTTCAAGCCGTGAGACCGCACAAGTTTAATCAATTAATAAAGAAACAGAAATGGAAAAGAATATTTGTTTATCTTGCAGATTTGCATTCAGAAATGGCAAATGCAATCGACTTGTAGTATCTAGTATGGGTATGAATGACCGCCTTGGCAGTTACTATAAGAAAGACAATAAATGCCCTTATCATGAGGAAGGAAACGATTGCAGAAACAGAGATTATGAGCCTATTAATTTTTATAATTCATAACAATTAAAAGAAAGGAAATTGATATGAAAGTACATCACGTAGCACATTACGAGTATGGCAGAAGACCACACTCGGAAATGAGAGAAAAGGAGTTTCCTACACGTTGGGAGGCTGAGAAGTTTTGTGAGGAATGGAGAAGAGACCATTGGTATTTTGGCGGTGCAGCATGGGTAGAAAGCAATATAGAGCCGAGACCTATAACCGCTAACGATGTTCTCGCAGCCGCAGTAATCAAAAAGATTTTAAGATATTAAGAAAGGGCAAGTAATATGGATATCACAATTTATGTATTAATCTTCTTAGTTGGCAGTCTTATAGGCTACAGACTGAGAGCAGCAAAAGACATGGAGGACGAGTAATATGGAGAAGAACAAGTTAGAACTTACAGACGCTGAGTACAACGCACTTAGGGCATTACTCTATCAAACAACATCTGTAGCCTATGCAAAGGCAGTTGGTTACGCAGTCTTCATGGCAGCACATTTGGAGTTGTTTCCAAAGACGTTTGAGACATTAAAAGAGATAAACAAAAAATTAAATCCATAAAGATATGAAAAAGAGAATTAAGATAGTTTTGGTAGTGGCAACGATAGTTGCCCTACCACTCATGGGAGCGCAGCAGAGCAAGAGCGAGGAGAAATCTTTGCTAGTAGACTTCATCGAGTATTGCAAGACATGTGAGAACCTTAGGCAAGTTGATCCTAACAAGGACTACACCCAAGCAACACTCCATGAGCTGAAGAATGCAGCACGTTTCTATGAGGGACAGGAGAACTTTGCCGACTGCACAGATTATCAGCAGCAAGCAAAGATAGATAAGATTATCGGCAGAACTTATGATGCAAGAATGATTAACAATAACAAATTTAAAGAATAAGATATGAATCCGAAATTAGTAAAACAAGCAGTTGCTTTCGCAGCTGAGTTTAGCGAACAGAATAACGAACGTATTATTGTTCTTATTAACGGACAAAACGAAACAACCGAGGTACGACCATACCTCGGCCATAATTTCAGCTATGAACAATTTTTAAATGCCCTCATCATAAATTTTAGTGATGGCAAGAAATTTATAGATATTGATAGTATTAATTCAATTCATTGTTACAAACAAAAAATGTAGGAGATAAAATTATGAAGACAACTAAGGCAGTTAGATTGAGTGACAATTTTGTAGGAGTTGAGATTAACACCATACAAGACGTAGTAAAGGCACAGGCAGCCGGACTCAAACTTGTAGACAAGGAAGGTTGGGAATATAGTATTTACACCATCGATGATGAAGAGACCGGAGAAGAGCGAGAGCCAACAGAACAGGAAATCTTCGAGCACATCACCGAAGACCTCTCAAAAGGCAAGGAAGTGTACGCATGTATGGAGTTATCGTATGATTGGGAAGTACAGGAACGAGCAAAGACGCATCTTACAACCAACTTCTATGTTGGTCAGCAGGTTTTCACCATGCGTGATAACAAGATAGCTGAGATGAAGATTTCTCGCATCACCATTGAGAAGAACGAAGACAAGGAAGTCTGCAAGCTTTTGCTAGGTTGTGATAACGCATACACCAAGGGAAAGTTTGTCTTTGCCACCAAGGAAGAACTTGTAGAGAGTCTGATGAAGGAGTAAGTTTAACCCGAGGGAGAGAAATCTCCCTCACAAACCATTTCGAGTATGACTAATTCAGTTGTTAAAAATCTGTTGGATAAAAAGGATTGGAGCAGAATCATTTTCCGCTTTCCTTCATCAAGCTATACTCTGTTCAATAGCGACAGATACGAGATAGATAGTTTCTGTATCTATATTCACGATACGTCCAGAGAGTACGAGGAAACGAAAGTCTTAGACATAGCAAGTCTGATTTCCATGGATATTAAGAAGAAGAGTTTTGAAGATATTGTAGAGGAGATGTAAGCAATATGACGATAATCATCAAATGTTTCAAGGGAGCCATCCACGTTGACAAGTTCGGACGGAGATACAGGTCACGTACAACGTTCATCATCAAGCAGACCCCATTTGCTGAGAGGTTCTTTCTCCCGAACGGAATGCAAGTAGACAAACATACTTGTCTTGAGAAGATAAATGAGAAGATAAGTAAGAAGATAAAATAGAAGTTGTTGTTGTTTTATATATAGGGCGAATGCGGTATTCAAGCCGCTACAGATGGTTGCAACGTACCATCCGTCCACTAGTATTAATTTTAAAAGAAAGGACTTGATCATGAAGAAGTATGTAGTAGAAATCGTAGAGAAGGTAGTCTACAAGGTGGAATTTTCTGCCGATTCACAGGAATACGCTGAAAGGCGCGTAAGAGAAATGTACGATAGTGGCGCTTTGGAAGGCATAGGCGAGTTGGAAAGTGTTATATTTGATGTAAAAGAGGAGGAGGGCGAGTAAGATGAAGAAACAGAAAGTATTTGTGCTGATTAAGCACGGAGCAGACAACCAAGACTATTCGGGCGTTAATGTTATCGGAGTTTACTCCACCAAGACCGCAGCAAAGGAGCAGATGGCAGAAGAGGAGGATAATATCCTAGACTTCTACAAGGAGGAATATCCCGATAACTATGAAGTGTCTGAAGACAAGGACGAATCATCATGGAGCTGCTCATGCAAGGATAGTATTATGTTTGATGAGTTGTTAATAACAGAAAGTGAAATGGAATCATGATAAAGAAATTTCTATTCAACGAGTTCGGTGTATGCACGAATCCTGATAAGACAGAAATCGGCAGCGGAATCCCCCATATCGAAATATCCACAGCTTATATTAGAGGAAAGTGGACGTATGGTGTGACATACATGCTAGCAGATAGAGGAGGGGCGTTTGGAACCAACCTCAGCAACACGAATTGGTTCAAGACACAGGAAGACGCCATAGAGCATGCTTTGAATTGGGCAAAGCATTGGCTAAATGTACAGATAGAGCAAGAGCGCAACCGGAATAGTTCTGTTTGTAAGAGCGCAGCTAAGATACTGAAGGAGATAGAAAATCTACTCCCGAAGAAGAGATATGTACAACTAGAATTATTTGAGTTTTAAGAATATGAATAAGCAAGAATTTATCTTCGTCTTTCCTCAGTCGGGGGAGACGATAACAAAGAAAATGAATCCTTTGGCGGTGAAGGATGCAGCCGTGAAGTATCTGAAAATGCAGAATGAGGTAAGAGGAGACATCTGCATCATCAAGAACGCCCATGAAGATGTTGTAGCCATGGCCTACGTGAGCGACACGATGAAGGTTTCCTTCTTCACCGAGGATGAAAGTGTGAACGACATCAAACCGATAGGAGTAATCGAGGAAGGAGGGGAGAAATGAGCGAAATCAATTTCAAGGCAATACGAGTAAGAACAGGTGTGTGGGTTGATTGTTCCCCTATTATCAGAAATAGCGAAGTTTTTTCTAACCACAAAGAACTTGGCGTAGTAAACTCATATTTGATTGACACCAACACCCTCTGTCAATTTACAGGTTCACGGGATTGTAACGGATTTCCTATCTATGAGCATGATTTGCTCAGACAATACGAGGATACAGGCAGCATCTATGAAGTAGTTTGGAATCAAGGCAATACTAGTTTTAGTTTGGTCGATACAGAACACCCTGTTCTCTATCCAAATACTTTAGGGAGAATGTTGCGTAACAGGCAACTAAAAGTTGTTGGCAATAAATTCGACAAGAAAGGAGGTGAGAAATGAAATTACGACAGGCGAAGAAGATACTTTGTAGAAAGAAAAACTATTATTGGGTGCCACGAATTTTTGCTTATCATTACGGCTTTTGCAAAGACCACAGATTGGCAAAGGCTATCCGAAGGTATCGTGCTTATCGGAAGAAAGGGGGTAAGCTATGAAAGTAAGATTTGTAAAGAAGATACTTCTCGGACCCGACAAGGGTAAAAATTTGTATTGGCTAAAACGAGTGATTAAAGCTTCTTTTGGTTGGAAAGAAGACCACAGAGTTGTGAAAGCACTTCAAATTTATCATCGCAAGAGAAGAAGAAAGGGGGTAAGCTATGAGTAAACAGGAATGGTTCGTGCTCTTCATCTTCTTATTCACGATACTGATGGCAATATTAGGTTGAGGATATGGAAAGGGCAAGAATCATAATCTACGATGATTGGGCGATACTCGATGAGACAGAGACCTTCTTCAAGGATAAAGCCTATCTTATCGGTATTGCCAAATCTACCCTTCAGCAGACGCCCGATGCGGTAATTGCTGAAGTTTGGGTAAATGACCGGCTGAAAATGAAGTTCCGCATCAATAGCAAGGGCAAGGTTCAGCAATGCAAGGTCAGTCAGCATCCAGGGTGGGGTGGCCGCAGAGAGCGAGCCGGAGCACCAAGCAAGGGTGCAGCTGCCCTCATCTACAGGGTTGTGACGCATGTAAACGAAGATACGTTTGAGTTTTGCGAATCCCTAGGACGCAACAAAGGCGCGTGGATCAGACAGGCTATAGCCGAGAAACGAGAACGTGAAGACAAGGAAAAAGCAGGGCACTAGGCTCTGCTTTTTTCGTTACCATGTTATCATTCGGTCGTATTGTCTATGCCACATATAGGCAAGTTGTTTCTTATATTCTTTTATAATTTTAAAACGTGCCTTTTGTTTCCACTTGGTACGTCTACCTAATATTACATACTCAACATTCTCGGTATAGATGTATGCATGACCAACAGCTGTGTTCTTCTCTTCAGTCTTTGGGTATACACGTCTTTCAATACCATACCTAGCAGCCTTCTTTAGCTTGCGAGGAATGCGAGTCTTAAAGAATCTAAAGAATCTTCTTTTCATACGCTACTCCTTTCTTGTTTTTATTCTAACATTAAGTTCCCAAAACAAAAAGTTTATACTAATTTCATAGAAGACTCTTCGGGGACTCCATACGATTAAAGTCGGTATGAGATAAAAGCTCCAATCGTATTTTGTTATAAGATATTTGAAACTAAAACTTACCTTCTTCATACGCTACTTAAACTTAATTATAAAAAACTCAGTACCAAGCCATTTGTCGGGGCATAAGCCTTTTTTAGGTTTGCCGATGGTGATACTCTCAATCTCTTTTTCGATTCGTGGACTATCCTTGCGGTAGCCGTTGATGAAGAGAACGTGAGTATATTGTTTTAACACAATTCTCTGTGCGTCAATATATTTTTTAAGTAAATCCGTTCGCCCTGCCAAAGCCAAGGCAAGATGTCGCACATCAACAATATTGCTGTTGTTTTGAAATAATCGTGCTACCCAATACGGCTTTATCTCCCGATACTCTTCATCCTTTTTTCCGTCAGCAATCATATCGAACCATTCCTTGCTAACAACAAGGGTCAGAACTTTCTTCTTATCCCAATCAGCGACAGCTTTCTTTAAGTACTTATCCATTACCTTTGTCAACCTTTCCATTCTTCTCGTTCATTTTAGCGATGCGTTCATTGAAAGCATCATAGTCTTGTTTACTAATCTCAATAACGCTCTGGACGATTACTGTTCCACTAACCATATCATCCTTGAATTTCTCTTCCGTACTAGTGATGATGTTCATGAGCGGATAGAACTTAGTATCCTCCTTTTCCCCTTTAACGCTACACGTAACCGAACTGACGCTAATCTTGTCATCCTTGCGCATGAAGGATGCTACTGCATAATAATATCTTTCAACTTCCATAAGCTATAATTTTTTACGAAACAACGGATTAACTCTTTTTCTGAACTCAGCAAGCGTAGTTGGATATTTCGCTTTTGTCTTGTGATAATGCCTGTAGCGGTGTATCTTCCAAAAAGAATTTACGAAGTCCTTACATTTATTGAAGGTGTAGCAACAAGTACAATCCTTACATCTACCTGTCGAATGCGTCCAGCAGTATGCATAAATAAGACGCTCTTTTATAAAACTTCCCATAAGCCTACAACTTTTCTAATTCTTCCTGTAAGTCACTAATATTCTTCTCGATGTTGGCGAAAACTTTCGCTTTCAGTTCCTCGATAACATTATCATCGAGGAGGTCACTAACATCTCGATTTCTCCCACGGCCGCTCCTTTCTTCAAGATTAACTCTTAAATCCACATATTCGCTATTTGCAAACTTTAAAAGTTCTCTTTTATCATCAAGGATTTTCTTCAGCCCAATAGCTTTCGTTAAATCTTCTTCTTTCATACGCTAGAATTTAAAAGACCCCTCCGAAGAGAGGGCAATTGGTTATAATTGTATTTTTTGATTAAGCAAATTGATCGCTCTATTCTTCATTCTACTTTAGCTTGCTAATATCCAAAAATGTACTACTATTACCACTAGTTATAACTTGTGGAATTTCACCATTCCACTTCTCAATCCACATTTTCTGCAAGATTGCCGGAGTAAGCGATGCAGTCTTCAACTCATTCGCCTCTCGCTCAGCCTTTGCTTGCACAAGCATCTTCTCAGCCTCAGCCTTCTTTACTGCTACCTCATTAAGTGCACGCTGAGCCTCCTGAATAGCCTTGTTTTTCTGATTGACCGCCTCAACTATCGAACTTGGATATTTCAAGCCAGAAGTAAGCTGTTCCAAATGGAAATGCTCATTGGCGAGAGCCTTGCTGAGTTGAGCCTCAATCGCTTTCTCCACCAAATCACGATTGCTGACGATTTGGTCGGTTGTGTATTTGTTCAGCTGAATGCGGAAGGCATCTTTCACGTAGTTGAACAAAGTACCATTCACAATGTCCTTCAACTCCTTGCGGTACTTCTTGAAAACCTTTGGCGCATTACCATCCACCATTTTGAGAGAGACCGTAGGATCCACGGTGAACTCCGAGCCATCCTTGGCGTTGATGGTGAATGCCGGATAGTCGATAGTCTGGACATAGGTAGGGTACTCGTACACCTCTTCGGTGAAAGGATTGTACCATACACGACCAGTAACGAGACTTACATCATCTACGCCTTTATCAGAGCCATAGAGGTTTACCAAGATTCCCTCAGAGCCAGCATCCACACGCTCACTACAGGAAGTAGTTGAAAACAACGCTGCACCAAGCAGCATAAACAAACACAATTGATTAATCTTTCTTTTCATTGTCTTTTTTATTTTTGAACGTTAAACAATTTGTCGCGATTGAGAACAATATCCATAGGACAAAGCCTAGTACTCCTACAAGGTTCAAGATGGTGTCTGCCTTGCTAACTGCCCTAAGACTTAGGCTGAGAATCATAAGCGTTGAGAGCAGCCAAGCTACAAACAACATCACTTTCCATTTAATCTTCTTCATAATCATTAATTTTTTAATTATTATTTTTTACTTTAAAACCGCTAGGCTAAGAGCCTTCGGATTCTAGAATCCCCCTTATCGCACACGTATGCGATAGTACACAAAAATTATTTCCGCTGAGGCAATCACCCCCATCATCTGGTCACTTGATAATCTACATCAGTTAACCTAAGCAGCTTTCGGTGTAGTTACCGCCTTGCTCGCCTTCTGCTATCAAATCCTGCGATGTCACCATGCGTCCTCTTGCGACTTGGGTTTAAAGTCAGCGTAGCCGAGTGGAGTTAACCGACAAACTACCATGACTGCCAAAAACTCGGGGAAAATAAAAATCCCCAAGTCGTGTGACGCCGACCTAGGGATTTCGTGATTTATATTGAACCTATTGAATACAGGTTGAATATCGAAGTCTTATATCAATCGCCACATTGACGAGTGCAAAAGTAAGAAAAGTATTTGAAACCGCCAAATTTCAACTTTTGCAAAATATAGTTAAAAAGTAATGAAAAATTTGTGTTATAAAAATGTTATCACTATCTTTGCAACCGAAAGATAAGTGGCTGATATAGACAGTTTTGTGAGAAATTGGTTGTGACCCCAACGGAATCACTTTTTAAGCATAAAAATGCTACATTTAGTAAGAAAAATTTGTTTAAAGCAGCTAATATAAAGTACTGAATATCAGATATTTATGTTAGCTGCTTTTAGTTTTCAAAAGTGTTATGTCATAAATATTGATTTCTTAAACTCGTTTTAAACCAGTTTAAACACATAATGTCCGTAAAACTCTAGTTTAGAGGGATTTAGCCAAATTTGGAAAAATGTTGAACGAAGGTGAGTGTTACAAAAATGATACCAACCTTCAAAATTTATGTTACCAAAATGGCAAAAATTAATTTAAGTATTTTTCACAATCGACAGAAACGTGGAACCTCTCAGAAGGAAGTTTCTATCGAATTGTGCTTTAGTACGAAGGGTACGCGCAAGTATTATTCTACCGGTATCAAGGTGACAACAAATCAATGGTCTGATACCACAAAGAAGATAATCAAGCGCAAGGATGCAGATGAACTCAACAACTTATTGACTGCATACACTTCTAGAGCGCATGAGGTCATTGAGAAGTTGGTGAAAGAAGGAAATTATGATTTGAACGCTGTCATTTCCTTAATGAGCGGAGAAGACGAAGGAACTTCTTTCATTGAGTACTGCGAGAGAAGACGAAATGAGCGTAAGGTGTGCGAGCATACCAAGAAACGCTATGATGTCTTTATCAAATTCCTAAAAACATGGGGAAAGATAAAATCGTTCCAAGACTGCAATGTGTCGAAGGTGCGTGCGATGGATGAGTATCTCCACAGACAGGATAAGGCTCAATGCACAATCTATGACTATCACAAATATCTCAAGTTGTTCATCAATGATGCGATGATAGACGGACTTATTGAGCAGAATCCATACAAGTTTCTGCCATTCCATATTGGCAAGGGAGAAAAGCAGTATGTTGATTGTGTCACGGAAGACCAGTTTGCTGCCATCAAGAAACTGAAACTCTCAACACCTCATATTCTCCATGCAAGAGATTTGTTCCTCTTCCAATGCTACACTGGACTTGCATACTCTGACCTTGCATCGTTCAACTATGCCAACTGCGAAGAGATAGGAGGCAAGATGTTCTACCACGCTAAGAGAACGAAGACAGATACCGATTTCGTTTTCCAACTTCTCAAACCTGCCCTGGAGATACTACAGAAGTATGACTTCAAGCTGCCTAAGATGTCGAATCAAAGGTATAATGATTATTTGAAGGCGATCGGGCAGATGGTTGGAGTTGACAGACTGCATACCCACATGGGTAGAGCGACTGCGGCAACCTTATTCCTGTCAAAGGGAATGCCTATTAACATCGTTGCAAGGGTGCTCGGTCATACAACCTTGCGTCAGACTACTAGATACGCACGTACATTAAATAAGGACGTACAATCTGCTTTCGATGCCCTTGAAGGCAAGATGTAACACAACAAGGGGAGTCTTCTTTGCGAAGGCTCCCCTTTATCGTATCAGCCAACAAGGCTTTTGTCTCTTTCAGCAATCTTCTCGCTGATGATTTGCTTTAACTCCTTAACCACTCCTTCCTGTACTAGCAACTTTACTTTTGTTTCTGCTAGTTCTTTCAGCAGTTTTTCGTCCGTCTGCTTGTCTGCATCGTAAAACATACTGCCTCTGCCACAAAGTAGCCAATCTGCTGATATGTCTACGTATGTAGTCAGTATTCTGTCTATAAACTCCATCGAAGGCTCTTTCGTGCCGTTCAAATAGTTGTTCGTAGCAGCAGGTTTTGCCCCGATAGCGTCAGCAAACCCTCTGTTAGTCAGCCTGTAATGGTCTCTTACCTCGTTGATTCTATCTCTTAATCCTTCCATACTGCTAGTGTTTATAAATGTGTAAATACGTAAATTAACTATAAATAAATGCCTATGTTCTTGGATATTTGCCTACAAACATATATCTTTGCATCCGTAAACGAGAATAAAACTCGTTGTAAACAGATTTATGGTGCAAATATACAAAAAATAATATGAAAAAGGTAGTAAAAATAGAAAAAATTTTGATTGATAAAGATAAAATTCCTAAAATCATGAAAATTTTTGGTTGTTGCAAGAGTACAGTCCACAATGCTCTAGCTTACAGAAGTAATAGCAAACAGGCTCAGGATATTCGTTCCTGTGCCACGAACCGATTCGGAGCAGAGCCTGTAAAGGTGCCACAACTCAGATAAAGTGTGTTAAGTGTGTAATATTTGGCTGTTGAACTTTTAGATTAGTTATTCAGACAATATGCGTTTGTAAAACTGGTTGTGCGTGAGCATAGTTAAACGATTTAAGAAAGTTCTTTTTCTTATTTGCAAAACCTATCTTCAATAGATAGAGTTGGTTACTAATTACAATTCACTCTTGTGCGTGAGCATAGGAGTGAAACATGGGAATCGAGCTAGCTCACTCGGAGTGAGCGGGGAAACCCGAGCAAAGGCGTTCAACTCGCCTCGAATCCCCAAATAGTTTTGGATATTGTTATTATAATATTTCTTGAAATTGTTAGGTGTGGAGCGGTATAGACCCAGTGGCAATATAAGTTGTTTGCGTTGAATTCATGCGCCACGAACCAGAAGGAAATGTTGTGGTCGAGCATTCTACCAGCACCTTTCGTTTTATACCTTATTATATATAGCAGTTTCCGGAACAATCCCATTGTCCGTTTGTGGGCATAAGATCTTTGATATATTGGAAAAGTGTAAAGTCGAATAGTGTTAAGTCATTATAAGGGAATGCGCGATTATTATTTCAATAAGTCCGCATCCCCGAGCATCAGTCTTTATGACTGATAGCTAAAGCGGTGAGCATGGCTCTTAAATTCATGGTAGCGCATGATGCCGTTATCCACCGATGGTGTAATTGGTTAGCACGCCCGAAACTGTTTTGTGTAAATCCTTAATACATTCTTATCAAATCGGGAAGTTGGGTCCGAATCCCTAAGGTGGACTATTATGTATTTTTCTTTGTAAGAAATTATCCGCTTCAGCGGCAGCACTTATTTTACATAAATTTAAAATCATCCTTCCTGTCTGTCCGTGAGGATGGGCAGGTTTTTCTTAAACTTCAAAATCAATGGCTTATGATAGATTTATTCGAACCTACTCTCCACAAGTACCGGAGAAAGGTTCTCGAAATATACAGAGAACTCGAAAGAAACCCTTGGGCACCCTTGGGAATTTTCGAGTCAAAGCTGAGGAAAATAAATATCCTCAACTCTAAGATTAAAAATGTGTCCTCAGACATCGGAAAGCCCGAGGGCGAGTATTCAAACTTCACAAATGATAATTACGTGCAATATGGGTTTAAAAAGGAAAACTCCTCTCAAGAGGACACCTATAAAGAAGAGTCCTTGGGATAAAGCCAAGAAGGAACAGGAAAAGAAGAAGGCGAAGGCTGGACTTAGCAAAAGTAAGCTGAGAGACAAACTCGATGCAGTCTTCTCCAAATATATTCGACTGAAATATTCTGATGATAAAGGTTATTGCCGATGTATCAGTTGCGGCAAGGTTTTCCCTTGGAAGGAAATTCAGAACGGTCATTACATGTCGAGACGTTACATGTCAACCCGATTCAGCGAAGATAACTGCCGGCCGCAATGCGTGGCTTGCAATATTTTCAACCAAGGCAATATCCAGATGTATCGCCGCACGCTTATCAAGCAGATTGGCGAACAGAGGGTTGACTTGATAGAGGTTAGGGCAAGAACAGAAAACAAGAACTGGTCACTCTTCGAGTATAATCAGTTGATAGCCTTCTATCAGAAAGAAGTAGACAAACTTTTAGAACAGAAACATTTATAAGAATAGATTATATGAGTAAATCAGGTACAAAAATCAATGTAGAATTGGTAACACATGGGTGTTTCCCAACAAAGGCGTATGAGACGGATGCCGCTTACGACCTTCATTGCAGCAAGGACACAGAAGTATCTCCAAACAAACGCTTTTACGTTCCGCTAGGGTTCAAGATACAACTTCCTTCAAATATGAAGATGTTGATTCAGCCACGTAGTGGCATGTCGGGCAAAGGAATGTTGTTAGATGTTTATTTCCCTTCTTGGCTACATGGCGACTATCTAGGCAAGGTCAGAGTAAATCTTGACGTAATTCTAGGTTTGATTGATTGCGGTTATGGCGAAGAAGTTCACGCCATCGTCAAGTCGGGCAGATGGAAGTTAAAGCATCGCATCTTTCGACTGCTCGGTTTCAAGTTCATCATCCCTTATTCCCTACGCATCTGTCAAGGTGCCTTCACATACGTTCCAGATACAAACTTGGAACTTGGCAAGGTAACCGGCACTCGTAGCGGTTTAGGATCAACAGATAAGTAGGCTTAGTTTGTTGTTTATATATTTTCCCTGCCCATTTCTCGGTTAACTCCCGAGCATGGGTAGGTTTTAAAGCAAAATCATGAAAAAGAATATCAGACAGAATTTCTTCAATCATATCAAGAAGGTACTTGATATTGTTGATAAAATGGGGGATGAGGCAAAGCATTTCCGTTGCATCGTCCTCATGGGTGACAGAACCATTCCGAAGGCATACGCATTCATGCACGCATCGCCCGAAGACCTCAAAAACCTTATCTTGAACGCCATGCGCAACAGCGACCAGTTCACCTACGCTACAGCAAGGGCATTCGAGGAATACGATAAGGAACTGAGAGAAAAAGAAGAAACTTTAAACAAAGATAAAAATGAAGAAACAAACTAAAAAGAAAGGAGGTTATGATGGAAGAAGAGTGGAAAGACATTAAAGGATATGAAGGGTATAAGGTGAGCAATCTCGGAAGAGTAAGAAACTCTGACGGAAGGATACTTGCATATAATGCTATAAGCTCTGGTTATTTAGCGGTTCATCTAAGTAAATACCATAAAAAAAGAACAGTTCATCGATTAGTTGCAGAAGCATTCATCCAAAATCCATACAACAAAGAGCAGGTCAATCACTTAGATGGAAACAAACATAACAATTGTGTTGATAACCTAGAATGGTGTTCACCATCTGAGAATATGAGGCACGCAAGAGAAGCTCTTGGCTTTGTTTGTTGGAAAAACTGCCATGGCTCTCCTGCTGGAGAAGCGAATCCTTCAAATAAACGTATCGTTCAGTTAGATTTAAAAGGGAATTTGATTAAAGAATGGTGCTCTGCGACTGAAGCAGCAAGGGTACTAAATATTCCTCAATCACCAATATCTAGATGTGCTCTAACTTTAGGTAATCATATACATCATGGTAGAGAAATGTTTCAAAGTCGAGGATTTAAGTGGATGTTCTTAGATGATTATCAGAAAGGTGTGGAATATATCCACAAGATTGATAAACGTAAAAAGAAAATTTACCAAATAGATATTAAAACAAACTCGGTTGTGTCTGTTTATGAAAGTGCAGCATGTGCAGCTAAAGCAATGAATGTTTCAAAGAATAGTATTGAGGCTTGTGCTCGCCATACGTACAAATCTATTCGTGGTTATAAATGGATTTATGAACAAGAATATTTAAAAAATAATGAAGAAAATAATTTTTAAGTCTCTCTCTCTCTTGAACTTCAAGGGTATAAGAGAACAGCATGTTGACTTCGGAGAGTATTTAACAATAATATCCGGTAAGAACGCAGCAGGAAAGACAAGTATCGCAGAAGCCATCATGTACACATTATTCGGTACTGATACCAACGGCATGCAGCTCGACATCAAGACCTTCGATGAGAATCACAATATTATCAAGGAGATAGAACATTCATCCGAGTTGGTTATGTTGGTAGATGGTGATGAAATCTCGTTCAAGCGAGTTCTGACCGACAAGTGGGAAGGTGATAAATGCACCAATACCTTCAAGTACTATGTTGATGGAGAATTGACTACCGCCGGAGATTTCGACAAAGTAGTTAACGACATCTTCCAAGAAGACCCATTTTCGTGGTGCATCTGTCCTAATCTGTTCCTTGGTAGGACTTGGCAGAAACAGCGTGCATTCCTTCAGTCGTTGGCAGGTGATATTTCTGTAGAAGACATCACGAAGGGCGAAGAGAAGTACGATTATCTTGTTGAACTCCTCAAACAGAAAGACATTGATGCCATCCTTCACCACCTCAAGCACAAGCGTACAGAAGTTCAGAAGGAACTCGATGCGGTCCCTATCAGACTTGCCGAACTCGACAAGACCCTTCCACCAAAGCAGGTTTGGGAGGATCTAGAGAAAGAAAAGGCTTATCTCCATGAAGCATTGGTAGAGATAGACAACAAGATTCAGCAGATTCGTACCGGTGGAGCAGACAGAGTTCGCCTTGACGGAATCCGCAAGAAGATTGAGTTTGCCGAAAAGCGCAAGCGAATGATGGAGCAGGGCGCAGACAAGGAGTCTACCGATAACATGACCAAGCACCAAAGCGATGTTCTCAACGCCAATGCAGCCTTCAATAAGGCAGAATCTACGGTTGATAACCTCAAAGCCGTCATGAGTGGCTATCCTACCACCGAGGTTCAGATAAACGCTCAGATTGAAGAGTGCAAGAAGAAGGTTAGCGACTTGAACAAGCGTAGCGATGAGATTGCCAAGCGTACTTGGGAATGGGACGATAAGGAAGGTTTCTGTCCTCATTGCGGTCAGGCTCTCCCTCTCGGTGATGTTCAGCTCCTCAAACAGGAATCTCAGAACCGGTTCAACTCTCGCAAGGCAGAAGATATGAAGGAACTCAACAATGAGTTTGCCAAACTCCAAAGCGCATACACCGAACTCAACAAAGAGTTGGATAAACTGAATGATGATCGTCAGACCACCACAAACCAACTCGTCAAGACTCATCAAGCCCTATCAGAGGCAGAAAAGCATAAGGCAGAAGTTGATGCCGATGTTCCTAGCACCTACGAGCAGATTCTTGCCTCAAAAGAAGAGTATCAGCAGGTAGTGAAAGAGATTGGCGAGTTGCAGGCAGAACTCGACAAACCATCAGATAGCAACGAGGATAACGACAAGTTGCTTCAATCACTCAATGAAGAGCGAAAGCCGCTTTCTGACAGATACGATGAAGTTCTCGAACTCCTCGCCTCAAAAGCATCTTACGACAATACAATGGCTCATATCGAAGCAGCACAGAAGGATAAAGCCATCTTCCAGGAGCAGCTTGATGATATTGATGATAAACTCAACATCACCAATGAGTTCTATCAGTTGTCTTGCAAGGCTCTCGAAGATAAGGTCAATCAGCACTTCCGTTTCGTAAAATGGAGTCTGTTCCTTCCGAAACTCGATGGTGAGAAGAAACCTTATTGCGAATGTTATCACAATGGTGTTCCTTACAGCCGCCTCAATGGTGCTGCCAAGGTGAATGCCGGAATCGACATCGCGCGCACTATCGGTCAGTTCTATGATGTATCGGTCCCTGTTGTGCTCGATGAATGCGAAAGTGTTAACCATCCGCTCAGCACAGGCGGTCAGCAAATCCGTCTGGTAGTATCAAAGGATGATAAACTGAAGGTTGAGTATTTCGCTTTGGCCACAATGGATTGAAACACATCATGCAAATCAAGACAAAGTTCGATATAGGTGATGCAGTCTATCTGCTCGATGGGTACAAAATCCGACATGCAAACATCGTGGGCGTATTCTTTCAGCAGATAGGCAAGGCACCTTGCTCTATTCAGTATAAGTTCGCTGTTTTCCCAACAAGGAAAGAAAGCGAAGTGTTTAAAACAAAAGAAGAATTAATCAAACATATAAGTAAATAAAAATCATGGCAGAAATTTTAAAATTAGAAATGTTGGTTGACAAAGACCTTATCAAGGGTACTCTAGCGTTAGGAGGAGGCATGAAGGACGGAACGGATTCGAGCCGGATAAAGAAGTGGTTAGATAGCCACGATAGCGTAGAGGTTGATCCAAAAGAACTTTTTCCGGAAAGTGGTGAAATCAACCTTGCTTTGGGAACAATAGCCTTGGCTGGTATCGCTAAGGAATTAATCAATCATAAAGAAGAGGAGAAGTAATCATGGCAGATACAGCAGTAGCAAAAGCACAGCCTTCTCAGAAGGCAGTAGCAGTTAAGAATTTTCAGGCGGTAATGAACAATAGCTATTACCAAAACCTGTTGCAGAACACATTGAAGGACAACAAAGGCGCCTTCACCACCAGTTTGATGGAGTTGTTTACTTCCGACCCTCAGCTGATGCAGTGCAACCCTAATGCGCTCATGGGCGAGGCAGTAAAGGCAGCAGGATTGCGATTGCCTATCAACAAGCAGTTGGGGCAGGCATACATCGTGGTCTTCAAGAACAAAGATAAGGCAACCGGTCAGCTCATTCCTACACCAACCCTTATCATCGGAACAAAGGGATATATCAATCTTGCTCTTCGCACCGATAAGTATAAGAACATCAATAAGGGAACCGTCTATGAAGGCGAGTTCCAAGGTTTCGATAAGGTGACAGGTTCACTCGACATCAGCGGAGAGAAGACTTCCGATGTTCCAGTAGGATATTTCGCATATTTCAAGCAGAAGTCTGGATTCGAGAAGATTATGTACATGACTATTGATGATGTATGTAAGTTTGCCAAGACCTACGCCCCAACAGTCAAGTACTCAAAGTTTACATGGCAGGATTTGAGAGACTTGGGAATCAAGCAATCTGTAGACGGAGAAGGTGGAGGTCTTGGATGGTTTGCTGGTTTTCAGGACATGGCAGAAAAGACCGTCCTTCGTCAGCTTCTTTCCTCATGGGGTGAGCTTTCTGTTGATGCAGCGCAGGTTATCAATGCCGATGAGCGACCTTCTGCCATCGTTCAGCGTGATGAAGAGTTTGCCGAGGCAAAGAACGTTATCACGGTCAATGCTGATACTGGCGAAGTCGTGAATACCGAAGAAGTACATGATGAGCAGCCACAGGCTCAAAAGTTTAGTTTGAGTTAAGTATGAAGTTGATAGTAGTCAATAGCAATAGTCTTGGCAATGCCTACGTACTGGAGGCAAGTAATGGTCAGCAGCTCTGTATAGAGGCAGGTCGTACGTTGCAGGAAGTAAAGAAAGTTGCAAACCTCAAAACATCAAAATGCGTGGGAGTGATTATCAGTCACTCCCACGGCTGAAAGGCGATCATGCAAAAAATGCCAAAGACTTTCTGAAAGCAGGAATCGATGCTTACTCTACTGAAGAGTTATCCGAGAAATGCAAGGGAGTAAAAGGCATGATTAAAGAACAGACCTATCATCTTGGTGCTTTCAGCATAACCCCGATGAAGGTAGAACACGATGTGCCTTGTTTCTCTTTCCTCATTCATCATCCGGAAATGGGAACCATGATGTTCTTCACCGATTGCTACAATATGGAAAATGTAGTTCAAGGGTGCCGGTACTTCTTGGCAGAATGCAACTATGATGATTCTCTCCTAGAGAAAGCCGTAAACGAAGGCAAGACGATAGTCAGCCAAGCCGACCGCATCCGTCTTTCCCACATGAGTCTGGCTCACTCTATCGAGTATCTCAACGAATGCAAGGCTGCCAATACCGCCAAGCGCATCGTCCTCATTCATGGTTCAGCACGCCATCTTAACCCCGATGTTGCCGTAAACAAATTCCAGCAGGTCCTCGGTGTTCCAACCGACTATGCTTGCAAGGGTTTAGTAATCAATCTAATATAATTATAATAATATGAGTGTATACAATCCTAATGATCCTCGCGACTATCTGAAAATCGTGAAGGAAGTTCAGAAGGCCAAAGAATGTGGCTTTAGAATCGAGCTAAAGAAGTTTCACCCCATTCAGACCGATAATCAGTCTTGTTATCTTCACTTCATGATTAGCTATCTCGCCCTAAAGTTAGGGCAGACCTTCTACGAAACGCTTCGTGATATTCAGCGCAACGTTTGTAGCTACATCTTCTATACCGATGAGGTAGACAAGACAGGCAACCGCAAATACAAGCCTCTCACTTCCCTAAATACAGCAGAGGCTAGCAGCGTTATCCGAAACGTGATAGATTACGCAAATGTCCGCAGCATCATGATTCCGGAACCCGATGATCAGGTAGGCTTGCAGTATTGCAAGCGAGAACTCGAGAACTCGGGTGCCGGTTGGGTATAAAATCATCAAAATCATATATCTTATGAAAACGTTAAAGGAAATACATTCAGAGGCTAATAAATATTCGGAAAGCGAACCCCTGCAAGATGCTTTTGTAGCAGGTGCAAGATGGGCGCTTACGGGTAAGTATTACAAGCCTTCTGAGTTGTTCGAAAACAAAGAGATTTTGGACCCGATTTTCGAGGGAGAGAATGATTCCTTTGAAGATTGGTGGAAAATGTACAATAAGAAGCGTGGTAAAAAGAAAGCAAGGCAGAAATGGAATAGGCTCACCGAAAAGCAACAGACAGCTTGTTTGATGGCTACACCTCTTTATGTAGCATCCACGCCCGACCCTGTATATAGAAAAGACCCACTCACTTATCTTAATGGCGAGTGCTGGAATGACGAAATCATCCAAAAGCAAGATTATGAGCAACAACGGAATATCCAACGTTCAGAGCGCGCTGCCCGACTCATCGCGAGTGCCTATCATCAGGGATAAGACCAACTATCAGCGTCCTGCAACCTTAACTGAGGCTATAAAGAAGAATAAGGAAACCATGTTGGATATTCAGAAACGTGGTGGACTCAGAGACCTCGTAGGATGGGTAACAGGACGGCTGATAGACCTTCTCTATTATCTGGGTGCCTACGATAATGCGACAGATTATCAGATTCAGTTGCTTGCTCAGCGTATCTGTACAAAGTATTTCTACATAACACCTGCAGAACTTGATTACTTCTTCGTAGCCTTCACCAATGGTGAATACAACAAGCTCATCAACAACGGAAAGACAATCAATCCACAGGATATAATGAAATCCTTGATAGCTTACGAGGCAGACCTGCTGAAAGAGCGTGGAAGGGTAGATGATGAGCGCAGAAAAGAAGAAGAGCGACTGAAAGCGATAGAGGATGCAAAGAAACCTCATGGCATAGAGGCATGGCGAAACTACTGCAAGTCGAAGGGTTTAGACCCCGATACGCATACATTGCCATCCGTCAGCCTCCATGATGTCAATAAGGAACTGAATATCCAAAATCCTGGAAGAATGGACGAATTAAGATAAACAATTAAACAAAATGAAAGTTATGAATACAATTCAAATAGATGTTATCATCGTGCTAGCTATCCTGTTGTTGGTAGCTATAGCAATCATCGTTGCAGACCGCATCAAATACCGCAAGTACTATTCAAGCAAGGGTAAGATGGTGGTCCTTCGAATCAATAATTCCGAAGTAAGAGGTCGCCTCAACTCAGAGGGCTTAACTCTCTGCCAGTGTGCTTACTATAACACACACAAGTATCTCTACACCATCGAAGGTGATCATATCTGTGGTTTTACCGAAGAATGCACCCATCTGATAGAAGATGCTATCAAAAACCATCAAGAGGTAATTGATTGTGATATTGATGTCGGCAAGTTCGTGAGCGAGGTCAAGAAGTTACAACAGGAGTATGGAACTAAAGATGAGGAGTAAGTATGATTAGAGACGATGTAAAGATAATTGTAACACCAACTGGTGTATCACTTAAAGAAGCCTTGACTAGTGAAGAAATCAATGCAATCAATGAAGCTCATATCTATAGAGATTATGATCGCATTCCACATTTTAAACTCGCTGGTAATCCTCCTAGTGGTAAGGAAAATCGCAGAACTAGGAGAATGTTAGAACTTAGAAAAAGAAAGGGTAGACTATGATTGATAAAAACAAAATAGAAGAAGCCAAGGAAGAA
>ERZ1031845.29-NODE-29-length-50476-cov-20.173499_pt1 | contig 50476 bp, 39 predicted proteins | sample MGYA00518169_ERZ1031845 | MGnify/ENA primary metagenome ERZ1031845 (study PRJEB33719, sample SAMN04261265) | wastewater metagenome | biome: rural village; feature: human; material: feces | host: Homo sapiens | place: El Salvador | collected 2014-01-14 ...
CCGATTCGCAGATTACGGTGCGTGGTCACATCGCCAGTCAGCGCCGCAACATCGTTACCATCCACCTGATCCTGGAGAACTCCAAAGGCGAGGTTTGTGATGAGGGCGAAGCTGTCTATTTTACTTTCGGACCAGACAAAGCCAGGGAAATGGGGTTCGATGGCTGCAAGATAGAAGGGGAGGAATAGTTCTCCCCTTATGGTGAAGAATTTGATAAGGAAGCCTTTCTTATGAAGACTTCCTTTTATGAAGTCTTTTTATGATGCAGCAGCAGTCTTCTTGTTGAAGAGGCAAATCGAAAGGATGATGATTGCGATGCTTATCAGGCTGAGGCTTGCTTCCATCATTGGAGTGCTGGCGATGTAAGTATCGTAGCATTCTTCAGGAATCTGGCAGAGCGTATTGTTGGTGATGTGGATGATGATGCCCGGAATCAAACTCCTGGTTCGGTAACACATCCACGCCATGAAGATTCCCAGAATGATGGCTCCTGGAATCTGTGCCGGATTGAGATGAATGAGGCCGAACATGATGCTTGAGCCGATGATAGCGTACCAGGGACTGATGTTCCATTTCAGCATCTTTCGCATCATCAATCCGCGGAAGAGGTATTCTTCGGCTATAGGAGCAATGATGCAGAGCACCAGGATTCCAATCGGATTATGTTCCAGGTTAACAATTTCCTGCTCTATGTAATCAGGCAAATCCATGAAACTTTCTAATGCAGATATCGGAATGGCCTGGAACAATCCCACTATAAAGGCCAGCAAGAAGATGATGGTCTTAGGCATCTGCTGAATCTTTTCCAGGCGAACACGCAGATGGAATTTCTTCCGGCATTTATGAATCATATATAGCTCTGCAGCCAGCATATAAATTGCCGGGATCCATGCACTATTGATGGTTGTCTTCGTCAGGAATTCGATAAATTCGCAGCTAAAAGCTGCTGCAATGCCAACCGGAAAGGCTGCAAGCATGGACATCAGATAGACGTAGATGGCACTTCTGGTGCTAGGCCATGCACGATACAGGAACCATCCCTTGGTTCCGTTTCTTCCCTTTGACAGGATTGCAGAAAGTTTCTCTTTTTCCATAAAGCTATAGTTTTTGTTTGTCATTAAAATCTTATTTTTTGTAGAGATGCTGCCAACCAGCGCAATGAAAGCTTACTTTCAGATTGCCGAGTGCAGCAAATTTTATGCAAAAATATAATAAAATCCTGGTTTGTTGAGTTAAGTACATGTTATTTTTTGTCAAAATACCAGCACCCCTCGAAAAAGTATAGTTTTGTTTGTCATGCTCTGTCTGCGTTTAAAAGTTCCTTGAATCACAATTCCTCAGAAAGCCGTTTCCTGCTCCAGATAGAAACAAAACTAACGCAAAAAGCAATGGGCGTGAATGCTGTAAGTGGGAAGGTGACCAATGAGCAGGGCAATGTGGTGGACTCTATGGTTTGAGCTAAAAGAGCATCAATTTGCTCCATAATAGAAAAAATTCCTCCAAAAGGAGTGAGTTTCTCAGATTTTATTTGTATTTTTGCCATGTCATTCAGAGTTTTATTTGTTATTTATTTTGCGACACTAAGATAAGTGAAATTTCTGACATGACAAAATCCTGAGCAACTTGTTGTTGCTCTGGTGCTTATAAAAAATATTAAATTATAGTGTTGCGGAAATAAGGTTTGATAGATAAATTATTCAGCTTTTTAGAAAATGGTAGAATCAATACAAAACATTTTTATTCAGTTTAGCGATTTTCTCTGGTCGTATATTATTATTTCTGTCCTGATCTTCTGTGCGGTGTTTTTTACGTGGCGTACCCGATTTGTACAGTTCCGTCTTATCAAGGAGATGGTGAGGTTGTTGCTTCATCCAGATAAGGTGCAACCTGAAGAAATAGGACATGACGAACTTTCTATGGACGTGAAGGTGGATGGGGAGATGAAGCATATCTCTTCTTTCCAGGCCTTTGTGGTGGCACTCGCCAGTCGTATAGGTACAGGAAATTTAGCTGGCGTGGCTACTGCCATCAGCATTGGTGGACCAGGAGCTGTGTTCTGGATGTGGATGCTTGCTTTGTTGGGTTCGGCTTCGGCTTTTATCGAATCTACGCTTGCCCAACTCTATAAGCGAAAGGGAAAGACTTCTTTTTATGGCGGTCCTGCCTATTATATGAAGTATGGATTAGGAAAGGGATGGATGGGAATTCTCTTTGCCGTTTTGATGATCATCACTTTCGGTTTTGCCTACAATTCCGTGCAGAGTAATACCATCTGTCTGGCATGGCAGAAGGCTTTCGGTTTTGAACCTGCTACTATGGGTATAGTTCTCACTGTACTCACTCTGCTTATCATTTTCGGTGGAATCCAGCGTGTGGCAAAATTCTCTTCTACAGTGGTTCCTCTCATGGCTATAGTCTATCTGCTGATAGCCGTTGGTGTGGTCATCTGGAATATAACCAGTCTGCCAAAGGTTTTGCTGACTATTATAGAAAATGCTTTCGGATTCAATCAGGCTGCTGGAGGTATGTTAGGTATTACCGTGATTCAGGGCATTAAGAGAGGTTTGTTCAGCAATGAGGCTGGTGAGGGTAGTGCACCAAATGCGGCGGCTGTTGCTACCGTGAGCCATCCGGTAAAACAGGGATTGATACAGGCTCTTGGCGTCTTTACGGATACGCTGGTAGTTTGTTCCTGCACGGCATTCATCATCCTGGTAAGTGGTGTGGACGTTACGGCTTCTAATGGTATTCAACTGACGCAAGATGCCTTGACCCATGAAATCGGTAGTATTGGAAATCCTTTTGTGGCTGTGATGATATGGCTTTTTGCTTTTAGTAGTATCATTGGCAATTATTATTATGGTGAAACCAATGTGAGATATATCAAGGATTCCATGTTAGGAGTATTCATCTATCGTCTTGCTGTGGCTGCGATGGTAATGGTAGGAGCCGTTGTCTCGCTTGATTTTGCCTGGAGTTTTGCCGACATCACGATGGCGTTGCTCACCCTGTGCAATCTGGTAGCCATCGTCTTGCTTTCCCGTCAGGCGGTTTTCTTGCTTCAGGATTATCGCAAGCAGAAGAAAGAGGGAAAGAATCCTGTTTTCAAAAAGGATATGATGCCGGAAATTGCAGATCAGTTGGAGGCATGGTAATGCTGCCCCTGCTTTGCGACAAATTCGTAGATTGAAAGAAATTTCAAACGATGCATCATTCAGAATATAATAAGGTATAAATTAATAATGTATAGATATGAAAAAGATTTTATTATTCTTGTCTTTGGTGGTAGCTATGGTTTGTAAGGCGCAGACCAAGCAGGAGTTGTTGCCTGTGGGTACAATGGCACCAGATTTTACAGTTACAGATAGCGTGACGGGGAAGAAATTGTTCAGCCTTTCTGAATTGCGCACTCAAGTTACAGCTGATGGTAAGGTGAAGGCTGGAGTCTGGGTGGTTCTCGATTTCTGGGCTTCCTGGTGTCCTGATTGCCGTAAGGATATGCCTACCGTGAAGAAGATAGATGAAAAATATGGTAAGAAAATCAAGCTTATCGGTGTTTCTTTTGATACAGACAAGGCGAAGATGAATGGTTATCTCTCAGCCAATCAGTATTCTTGGTTGCAGTATTCTGAATTCAAGAAATGGAAAGAAAATCAGATATCTAAAGATTATCATATCTCATGGATTCCAACATCTTATCTCATAGATCCAGAAGGAAAAATTGCTTTTTCTACTCTGAATGCTGAGGAGATGCTTGAAAAACTTGATTCTTTGGAGGCTGAATTATAGAAAAAATGAGGATGTATCAAAACATTATGTTTGGTTCATCCTCATTTTATTTTATCAGTCTTTTTATGAAAATCTTATTTTCTTTTCCTGTCATTATAATCCCATTCCTGCTTCGTATGAAGCAGATTGATAGCTTTTATCTTAAAATATTATTTTACTTCAGTCAATTTTCCTGTCTGAGAGTCGATGATATAACCATGCAGATTGACATCCTTGGGAACGAGAGGGTGGTTACGAATGGTGTTGACTGTATTTCTGACAGAATCCTCTGTATCGTGAAAACCTTCCAGCCAATGATCAAGGTCGATACCGCAAAGTCCGATAGTATCAATGACATCCTGATGGATTCCTCTCTTGACCATGAGTTCCTTCATCTGTTTTCCGTTCATGTGGCAGGCACCACAGTTGGAATGGGCGATGACCATGATTTCCTTTACTCCTAATTCATAAATGGCAACCAGGAGGCTGCGCATGGCAGAGTCAAATGGACTGATGACCAGTCCGCCTGCATTCTTGATGAGTTTAGCATCTCCATTTTTCAGTCCGAGAGCTGCTGGCAGTAGTGCCGTCAGTCTGGTATCCATACAAGATAAGATAGCAAGTTTCTTGTCTGGGTACTTGCTGGTTAAATACTTCTCATAACCCTTATTGGCTACGAATTGTTCGTTATACTTGATAATTTCTTCAATAATCATAATATTGATGTTATTTATTCTCTTAAATTAATTAATGTCGGAGCATAGTTACATCGTTTTTTTATTGCGTTCTATGCAGCTACTCCCTTTCTTTCTCCAACTATACTCCCCGTGCTTGTCGAATACAATCCAGTAGAGTACCGGCAGAATGGTGGCGATGAGCACCATTGAGATGAGGGTTCCGAAGAAAATGACGGCTCCCATCGGCGACCACAATGTATTGTTCTCTATCATCATCGGCAAAACACCTACAGAGGCTGCGGCTGATGTGAGGAAGATAGGACGCATACGGCGCTCGCCAGCCTGGAAAGCTGCATCTTTTACGGAAAGTCCCTTGTCGCGGCGCAGTTCTTCGGCATAGTCTAACATGATGATACCATTTCTCACCAGGATACCCATCAGGCTTACTACACCCAAGATGCAGGTAAGACTCACGTCGAATCCTGTTATCAGGAGTCCTATAGCAGCACCGAAAATACAGAGCGTCATGGATGAGAGATTTACCAGAGCCAGACTGATGCGCTTGAAATGGAAGAGCAGGATGAAGAAGATGATCAGTGCTGCTATCATCACGCCAGAGGTAACTTGTGGCAAGGTCTCGGCATCCTTCTCTGCCATACCGCCTATTTCCCAATGAAGGTCGGGATCGAGCGAGAGATCCGATACTTCCTCCTTCAGTTTGTTGGCTAATTTGTTGGCATTGAATCCTCTCAATGGTTCACCGATGATGGAAATGGTGCGCACGCCGTTTCTGCGTACGATGCTTCCATCGTGCCAATCGGGTGAAATCTTTGCCAGCTGCCGGAGAGGAACACTCGAGGTTCCTCCCATCACAGGGATGTATTCGTTGGCAAGATCACTATCATTCTGCGATTTCAATACCATCTTTACCGGATAATCGCCCTCCCAAAGGGTGGATATTGGAATGCCATCGCCAAAATGTATGGCAAGATCGGCCGAAAGAAGCGTCTTGTTCACGCCCAGTCGGTTGGCCTCGGTTGCATCAGGAGTTACTCTGATGCCCGGCAATGGTTCTTCGTAATTGGTGCGAATCAGATTGATGCCTTCTATCTGATGCATGCAGGCTGCTATTTTCTTGGCTGCTTCCTTCAGATCCCTGATACTGTCGCCGCTCACCCTTACTTCGATAGGATAGGTGGCGTTATTGTAATCCATCTGTTTGAAACGGATATAGCAGTCAGGAAAATAGTTGGAATAGCGGTCGGCATATCGGTCGAGCACTTCTTCTGTAGCGCTGTTGTCAACTGTATTTACGATAAACTGTGCAAAGTTCGGTCCGCCAATCTGAGGCGCATATGTGGTATGGAAACGAGGTGAGCCTTGTCCTATAAATGTGGTTACGGCTGTTACCTGTGGGTCGCGCTGCAGGATGTGGGCCATCGAGTCTGCCACCTGTGCCGTCTTCTCGGCGGTGGTTCCGTTAGGGAGATAGAACTCCACAGCAAACTGGTTTCTCTCGGCAATAGGCATCATTCGCTGCGGCAGGTTCACGAAGATAAAGCCTCCGATGATGATCAATGCCAATCCTGTAATGAGGGTGGTGCGAGGGAATGAGAAACAGTGTTTCAGCAACCAGGTGTAGCCCATCTGCAGATAGTCGAGCGGCTTTTTCCGGGCATTTGGATTGGGTTGACTGCTGATGCCCTGATGAATTACCATATACTGCAGATAGGGTGTAAGCAGCAGCGAAACTGTGAGCGAGATACTCAGGATGATGAACATTGCCCAAGGGAACGACTGTACGAAATCGCCCATATCGCCATGCATGGTAAAGAGGAATGGAAAGAAGGTGAGCGAGATGCTGAGCGTGGCTGAAAGCACCGACATGAAGAATTCGCGAGGGGCAGCGATGGCTGCGTGCCAGCGAGACATACCATGTCCCAACTTCTCCATGTAATTGTCGATAATCACCACAGAATCATCCACCACCATACCTAAGGTTACAATCAAAGCAGCCAGAGTAACGGTGTTCAGTTCCATGCCGAAAATATAGAAGATGCCCACTGACGAGAAGATGGTGATAGGGATGCTGAGAGCTGAAACCTCTGCCACACGGCGTGGCATTAGCAGGATGACCACGATGATGACGGAGATGACCGATATGAGCAGTTCACGGAGGAAGGTAATCACAGATTCGCTTACCACCCTGCTCTGGTCGGTGATGGTATTGATGTGAACATCATCGGGCAGTGTCTGCTCAAATTCATCCATTGCCTGATGTACGTCTCTTCCCATTTTCACGATATCATTGCCCGGTCGCATCTCGATGGATAGGAGTACGCATTTGTTGCCGTTGCTCTCGATGTATTTGTTCAGCTTGGGATATTCTCTTTTGATTTGGGCAATATCTTTCAGTCTGACGATGTTGCCTTTCGGGTCAGAATAGACAATTTGTTCTGCCACATCCCGTTCGTTGTTGTAGGAGTCGGTGATGTGGATGGGCATATTGAGCTGGCTCAGTTCCAAATTGCCGCTTACGGTAGTGAAACCTTGCAAGGCAAGATCATTCAGTACCTTGTAGGATCCAATGCCATATTTTGCTAATTTATTCTGATCCAGACAGATACTAATTTGCTCGTTTTGCAGTCCGTAGGTGCGGAGGTTGGAGATGGCATTGATACGACGCAGTCTGTCCTTCAGTTGGTCGATGTAAGTATTCAGTTCCCGATAGGTTTTCTGTTTGCTTTCCATCGTGATAAGCAGGGCAGAGGTGTCGGCGATATCATCCACGGCTTGCAGGGCGAGAACCCCTGATGGCAGGGAAGTTTTGAAGGCTTGCAGTCCATGTTTGAACTTGCTCCAGAAGGCATCGCGGTCCTCCACGTCATCGTTGAGTTCCATGAACACAATCAGCATGCCGTCTTTGCTCTGTGTATAAGTCTTCTTCTTGTTCACCTCCTTGTATCCGAAGATAAAATTCTCCAACGGTTTAGCCACCCGTTCTTCCACTTCATCGGATGTGGCACCTGGATAAACAGCCACGCAGGCACCTTGACGGATGGTGAATTGTGGCATTTCCTGCTTTGGCATGATGCAGATGCCCAGTATGCCCAAGAAGACAAGCATCCCCATGAGCAGGAGCACAATGTTGTGGTTGCACATGGCCGACTCTATGAATGAGCGCTTGATGATGCGGTTGGGCTTTCTGGTGATGCGAGCCTTGATGTGGTCGTGAAGGGCGGTGTCCTTCTTTGGCTTATATGTATCTGGATTCATTTCTTTTCCCTCCACTTTTTATCGTTTTTCATTCTTTCTGGTATCTACTTTCATTCCTTCAGAAACTTTCTGCTGACCATTGATGATGACTTGATCACCAGTGTTTAAACCCGATAGAATGATGATGCCATCTCCCTCGAATTCGCCTGTAACGACAGGTTGCTGATGCGCCTTTCCGTTCACTACGGTCCATACGAATCGGGAATTATCTACATCGAGTTCAATGCATTGTGGGGGAACGATGATTTTGGATGATGCAGCTGCAGAACTGCCCTGTATCTGAGCATTGCAGACCATGCCTGGGAGCAGTCGGCCCTGTGGGTTGGTGATGCCCACTTTGATATCGTAAGTATGTGAGATAGGGTTGGCATCTATGCCCTTTTCAGAAATCGTGCCATAGAAGACGGCCCCTCCAAGGGCTGCAACTGTCAATTTTACATTGTCTCCTACATGGAGGTGTGAAATTTCTGCTTCTGGTATAGAGACTTTGGCATTGACTTGTTTGACATCTGCCAGTTTCAGCACGGGTTGCCCTGGAAGCACGTAGGTTCCCATATCCACGTTTTTAGCAGCGATGACACCCGCAAAGGGGGCAGTGATGGTAGAGTGGGAGAGTTGTTGTCGGGCGATACTTTCAGCAGCTTTTGCCTGTTCCAATTTGCTTTCTATCTCCACCCATTTCATGTCCGAGATAGTTCCAGCCTGATGGAGGGGTTGGAATCTTCTGTATGCATCTTCTGCTTGTTTCAGAGTAGTGAGCGTTGCGCGGTGTGCCTCCTTCACAGTGGTAGGATTGATGGTAGCGAGCAGTTGACCCTTGCTGACTCTATCTCCCTCATCCACACGGATGGAAGTGATGTTGCCTGCGATTTCGAAACTGAGTGTAGAACCCATCTTTTCCTCAATGGTTCCCACATAATCCTTCGTGCCCTCCAGGTTGGTATCTCCCACGGAGAGCGTTTCTACCTTTACGGATTTCTTTTCTGTCTTCTTGTTTTTTTCCGTGCATCCCGTCAGCATCAGACCGCTGATGATGAATGCGATGAGCCATCCCATCAAACTCTCTATCTGTTTCATCTCGATAATTTTTTTAGTTCTTGCAAAGATAATGCATTTTTGCTAAAGCATGGGAAAATTAGATTTAAAAAAAACAAAAAAGCCATTTGTTCTTTTTCAAACAGTCATTTCTGTTTTCATCTTTTTTAAAAATGTCTGTCACTTATCAACATTCTACTAAGAATAGTGGACAAAAAATATTATATTCTTGTTTGTTTGCCTATTTGTTAGCATGTTTACCTCTTCAAAATCAGAAATATGTTATCCTATGAGATAATAAAATAGAATCGTCATCCGCATTTCTTTCATTCCTCAATTCAATACATTAGAAGAGCAGGAGTTCAGACAGCAAGCCTTAGAATAATTTGATTTCGTAAATTTTGATGTATGTAGGTATATAGTTAGAGTATAGAACGTTTTACTCTCCAAAAATATGAGACGTTTTAATCCACGCACCCACGTAGGGTGCGACTCGGCAATAGCTGTAGCCTTATCAAGATAACCCAAGTTTCAATCCACGCACCCACGTAGGATGCGACTCATGAAAAACACGCTCTTTGTTTCTTTCGAAGAGTTTCAATCCACGCACCCACGTAGGGTGCGACTCCACTCGCCAAACTCAGTTGCACTCTCTTTAGAGTTTCAATCCACGCACCCACGTAGGGTGCGGCAAAGCCACCTTGCTTGATAGCCTTGCGAAGCTTATCAAGACTGATGTTGTGCATACCAAACATGGTTTTTTCGTCCTTCAATGAAAACTTTTTGCCATTTTCCTTGGAAGTTTCAGAAGAATTGTCTATCTTTGCAGCAGAACCCTTGGATTGGGAGAGAGCTGTGTCACCTCCCAACGAAGAAGTGGCAGTGTCCATACTCTTGCCATTTTCCAAGGATTCTCTTTTCTCGTATGCAGTCAACAACCATTGTTCTCTAGGTTCACCCTTATACTCCTTACTTACAACAGCAAAGTGTGTAGGTGATTCCAACTTGATGCGATTGTCGCTTTCCTGAACAACCTCCATACTATCTATGATAGACTGCAAATTGTCAACGACCTCAGGATGCTTTCTCAGAATCTTATCAAGACCAGTCTTTTTATCTCCCCATACCAAAGATATATCACCAATAGTATGATGATGTAGTGCAGCAGTTGCCTCACCGCTACCAAGTTTCTTCAAAAACTCTATAGCAGCTTTAGATTTACCACGGAACTGATTGTATATATTTCCGAAAGCACCAACACCTACTGGTTTTATATCCTTCAACGAGTAACGAGGTTCAGAAACAGACTGTGCCTGAGAGAATTTTACCTTTGCATAGTCAGCAAATGGCTTTAGCTTACGATTGCTCGTATCAAGCCATTTATCGAACTCAGTCTTACTTGCTCCAGTAATATTGCCAAGACCTTGCCATCCCTTGCTATAGTTAGCGAGATAAGCCTTTTCTGCATCATTGTGCGACCTTATAACCTTGCGCCCTACCCCAATCATACTGATGTTTCAATCCACGCACCCACGTAGGGTGCAACCTTCTTTGCAGCTTCATTTGTTCCGGAATTTTTTGTTTCAATCCACGCACCCACGTAGGGTGCGACTTTGCCTCCAGAAAGTACTTTTTTCCAGTAAGACGTTTCAATCCACGCACCCACGTAGGGTGCGACTAAATGAATTCTTAAGGAAGTTAATTATTCTAGGTTTCAATCCACGCACCCACGTAGGGTGCGACTTTGCCTCCAGAAAGTACTTTTTTCCAGTAAGACGTTTCAATCCACGCACCCACGTAGGGTGCGACTAAATGAATTCTTAAGGAAGTTAATTATTCTAGGTTTCAATCCACGCACCCACGTAGGGTGCGACTTGAGAAATCATCGTCCTTCAAGTCGTTTATATCGTTTCAATCCACGCACCCACGTAGGGTGCGACGCTTCTTTGCGGCCATTACTTGCTCGTTGTACTGGTTTCAATCCACGCACCCACGTAGGGTGCGACAAAGTATATGTTACGTATATGAAATGACAAATGAGTTTCAATCCACGCACCCACGTAGGGTGCGACGGCTCATCCGGTTGCAACTTTTCTATGGCCGAATGTTTCAATCCACGCACCCACGTAGGGTGCGACTTCGTTACACCTGATACCATTCTCTCAATATCCCAGTTTCAATCCACGCACCCACGTAGGGTGCGACATTATCTTAGAGTCAGAATATTTCTATCGCATGAGTTTCAATCCACGCACCCACGTAGGGTGCGACCTACCGGCGGTTTTCTTTCTGGCATTGCCCAGAAAGTTTCAATCCACGCACCCACGTAGGGTGCGACAGTAGGAGCAACATTCAACTGTTCGAGAGCCTTGGTTTCAATCCACGCACCCACGTAGGGTGCGACGGGAAGAACCTATGGTCGGTGAGAATATCCCTGATGTTTCAATCCACGCACCCACGTAGGGTGCGACTACCAAGACGCTATGGGATTGCTCGAAGAGGAGAAGTTTCAATCCACGCACCCACGTAGGGTGCGACATGGGATGATTTCCAGACAGCTTGGCACGATTGTGTTTCAATCCACGCACCCACGTAGGGTGCGACCTTGTACTCACAATAACGTGGTGCATAACCATAAGTTTCAATCCACGCACCCACGTAGGGTGCGACGCCTTATTCTTCTGATTAACGGCCTCCACGATGGTTTCAATCCACGCACCCACGTAGGGTGCGACGCCTTATTCTTCTGATTAACGGCCTCCACGATGGTTTCAATCCACGCACCCACGTAGGGTGCGACAATCTTTCTGCTACATCTAAAGACTGCCCAAAAGGTTTCAATCCACGCACCCACGTAGGGTGCGACGCAGCATTCTCAGCAGCAAGTTCCTGCTCTTCGAGTTTCAATCCACGCACCCACGTAGGGTGCGACTCTGCAACACTTTTGATTTTTTCATCCTTCAATGTTTCAATCCACGCACCCACGTAGGGTGCGACTGCTCAACCGTATTAGTAGTTGGGTCATAATACAGTTTCAATCCACGCACCCACGTAGGGTGCGACGCCCACATCGGGCTGAAAGCACGTCAGTCTAAGGTTTCAATCCACGCACCCACGTAGGGTGCGACTGGACGCTGCCCAAAAGGCGAGTCCTGAGCAGATGTTTCAATCCACGCACCCACGTAGGGTGCGACTCTTCTCTTCCACCTATACCTTTGAGCAGTTCTTGTTTCAATCCACGCACCCACGTAGGGTGCGACGAAGTCCTTGTCCTTGTTGCATGTCTGCATAAAAGTTTCAATCCACGCACCCACGTAGGGTGCGACATTCTTCAACTCGCCAATCTGTCTCTGCAACTCGGTTTCAATCCACGCACCCACGTAGGGTGCGACATTTCTATCGTTAGAAACGTGGCGCAAAATTAGGAAAGTTTCAATCCACGCACCCACGTAGGGTGCGACTGCATATTCAGCAAAAGGCTGAATATCAACGTGCAAAGATAATTATTTTGCGAAAGACAGCAAAAAAAATACGCATAAAATATTATAAAAGGTATATTATTTGTAAGTTACTGATTTTAAGAAGGTGCGAAACTATAGATTATTTTGCAATGCTATAGGTTCGCACCCTCATATACTAAATGATAAGTTCACCAGTAAAGTCAATCCCCGTATCTTTACCCAAAGTTTCAACTTTGCGTTTCCAGTTTTTTCCAAGCATATAGAATCTGATACTGTCTTGATCAGAATCGATAATACCTTTTAATTGGTCTCTTAACACGACAAATTGAGCTTCAGTCAAAATACATTCAAAAACAGAGTTTTGAACTCTCTTTCCATAATTCAGACACACTCTTGCTACATTGCGCAAACGTTTCTCACCATGAGGCGAAGTAATGTTTACATCGTAAGTAATCAGCACAAACATAAACTACTTAATTAAAAATACAGGGTAATCATCTATATCCTTGCGGATAAACCTTGCTAACAACATTGCTTGAACATAAGGTAAAAGACCTATACTTACCTTTTCATTTAAATAAGGATGAGTAATCTGTTCCTTCTTTCTATTCTGCCAAGCAGAAAGTATAATCTTACGCCCCGAGTCTGTCATGACGATACCTTCATCACCCTGCTTGACGAAATCTTTAATGGTAATTTGCTTTCTATTGATTAAAGACAAGACCAGTCTATCACCCAAATATGCTCGCAACTCCTCCATCATATCTAAAGATAATGATGCACGCCCTGGTCTTAAAGTATGCATAAACCCTACATACGGATCTAAGCCTACTGTTTCCAAAGCCGATGTCATATCATTACAAATAAGAGTATATACGAAAGATAACATCGCATTAACCGCATCTTTCGGTGGGCGACGATTGCGACCTTCAAATACAAAATCTTCTTTCTGGTTTAGAAGAAGGCGTGAAAAAACACCAAAATAAGCCGTAGCTGCTTCTCCTTCTATTCCTCTCACTCTATCTATTGAATCTGTATTCAAAACTCTTCTTTTGCACCGAAGCAGTTCCTCGCAAACATGTTCTATAGCCCCATCATCTCCATTGTCTCTAATAAAGCGGCGTAAGATATTGCGATAGTTTTGAATTTTTCCTCCTATAAATAATTTGCAGAGATGAAGGGCATAGTTAGGTTCATCAGAATTCTTGTATTGTGCTTTTCTCAATAAAACATTTCCTTTAGTCGGCCCTTGCGAACGACTGATATATCTTCCTTGTGGTGAAAGAAAGGTTAGAGAAACATTGTTATCTGCACACAATTTCATCAATCCAGGGCTTGCCCCCATATAACCAAAAGTAATAATTTGCTCTATATTATGGATAGGAATACGGAATATCTCGTTTTGCTTCACAGATACCACAACATTTAACCCATCTTTACTTAGATAGGCTTCAGGTGTGGTCACGTATAATGTATTAAGTAATATCCTCATATAGATTCTTGTTTAAATAGGTTGACACTAGAGTACAATCACTCATTTCTGGCATACAGAGATTTACCAGAGAACAATTCTTGCAATGGTGCTGTTTGTTAGCTTTTGGCAAGATACCGCTTTTAAATACCTCATGCATCTGTCGGGCACATTGAATAGTTGTACTTCTTAATGACTCAGAAATAGAAATTGTTTCTCTATGTTTTACTTCATCATAATACAATGCACCGTATGGAATATGGATACCATACATTTCTTCGAGACACATTGCCTGAGCAGCCAATTGTACTTCATCTCTTTCATCAGGCTTATGATGACCTCTTTTATACTCCACAGGGTATGGTTTCCAATATCCTTTGTAGCGATTATGAGTTATAGCATCTTCTGAAGAATCAGTTGGAACAAGTTCTACAGCATCAGTTATACCATACAATCCTAATTCTTTAGAGGCAATATGGAGGGAGCGAAGTGTGATAACATCACCATTTTTCTGACGATAGAAGGGATTATCTACGTTCTTGTGTAGAATCTGCCCTTCTGTCGTCAGTTTATTTTCTGCCCATTGTTGCTCGATATGAATCAAAGCCCATTGTCGGGGGCAGAACATAAAGTGCTGTATCCCCGACAACATGAGCATTTCGTCTTCAGTATACATGATGATACTAAATCAATTCTTCAACTGTCACACCAGGATATATCTTATCCACCTCCTCTTGGGTAGGAACAGTAACGTCATAATCGCCAAATGCACGCGGTACATCTGTATTCTTCTTGATTTTCACCAAATCGAACAATTTATTCGCTGGCGCATTACCCAGAACAGAATCATGTTTGAACACGATTAATTTCTGAGCACTCATCAAGCCCCTTGCTGCAGAACGGTCAACATCAAACATGTTCTTCAATGCATCAAAGAATAGTTGAAGATCTTCCTCTGAAAAACCAGTTTGCTTTGCAAGATTAGCAGAGATAAAACCGTGACAGACATAGAGGCCATAAGGAACAGTTGCTTTGCGACCCATAGTTCTGTTGTCGCCTTTCTGCTTTTCTGCTTCATTTTCTGTAGCGACCGCCATTCGAGTAATAGAATGTTCAGCAGTTGCAATTGAATCTACAGAGCGAGCAAAAGTAAGCTGAATAGGACCTCTTACCTGTCCTGCATTCTTTCCTGTAGACATTACTGCACCAAAAGTACGAATATCATAATAGTTCTTGCACATAAACAAACGAGCTGCTGCAGTTTTGTCTTTTGCGCTCTTGACTTCTGAGTCATCATGTGCCTTATCTATCTCATTGTTGAGAACGGCTTTCTCCTTGATAAAAATATCATAGCCATCAACCAAGCCTTTAGCCACTTGTACATAGTTACGCACCTTACGCTTCAAGCATACATCAGTAACTAAGCCCATACCTGTCTCTGCATCCACACGAGGAAGATTACCTGCATCAGGATCTCCATTAGGATTGCCATCTTGAACATCAAAAATGTAAACGAAATCAATTTTATTTTTTAAATCAGCCATAATACTTATATTTTAATCGTTAATATTTTCATCTTTATTTTCTTCCTCTTTCTTCGTAAAGAACTCTTGTTTCTGATGGTAGTATCCAATAAAGAATCTACCCTGGTCTTGAAGATCAAGATGTGCAGGGAAACCTGTTGCAGGAATCTTATCCATAATCTCCTGCTTCATCTTCTCAAAGAAGATTTTCTTTCCCTGATTCGACAATTTCTCCATGTGATGTGAAGAAAGATTAAGAATTGTAGCAAACACTGAAGCTGGTGTTGCACTAGCAGCATTCATATATCTTTCACGTATGCTGCTACCTCCATTTGCATCTACTTGAATCTTATCAAGAACTGCAAAAAGACGACCACATAAGTAGCCTTGATTAGTGTTACTCTTGTCTAACATAATTTCTATTTTTTTATTATTACTATTTGTTCTATTGAGATATGCCTTGATGATTGCCATACGAGCAATACGAATTGCATCTTTGCTGCCAGACTCAGCTCTTATTCTGCGAATGCATGCAGAAAATAAAGTGAATGGATATGGCGTTCCTTGGAAGATACTTTTAACAACAGCTTCTGGGAGATTAGGGGTAGCTTCAGATTGTTTCCCGTTAAGAGTGACAGCTGCAAGCATACTCTTGATTCCCATATATGGTTTCTTATCTATACGAGTATCATTGATTTCCATATCTTTAAAATGACATAGTATCTTTCCTGCAAATTCTTTCAGAGAACATTCAGACCAATATACAACGGCTATTCTTGCCGAATTTGGAGCCAAACCAAGAATATAGAAACGGTCTTCTAATGATGTTTTCAAACTTCCAGAATATATAGCCGTAAACACTTTGCGCACTTGCTCTATCTTAGCATTTGGATCATCAACCTCTTCTTCAGTATATCCCAACAGGTCAAAGAGGCTACCTTCAGTCTGTTCTGCTGCCTCGCTGTTAGAGGACGCCCAAAAGACAAAAGTTCGATTACCTACACTAAACTTATTGTGAGAACCTTTTTGCAGCATAGCGTTAAGAGCTGTGGTATAGGCAAATTCTGCTTTTTTAGATATTGGAGCATTACCACATTTCTTCTTGCCATAGGAGTCATAGCCAGAGTTAACCTGGAATGCAACTAATTTTGCAGTTGCCTGACTTCCAGGAATCATTGTTGCGGTTGTCGTATCGACAGTAATATCCCTATTTCCTGTTATTAAACAAATATCTTTTTCACCATTCATCTCCTCAGCTTCATCCAATTGCAAGAGTTCTCTTTTTTCTGCAATAATCTTTAAGTCACCCTCAATTCTAAATGAGAATGTAGAATACTTCTTTGACAAGTTCTTTTTTATATCTTCCCACAAACTATCTTGTTTAATAGAGGACAGAATTTCATCTTTATCTTGCTGGTAGAACTTACAGACTAAAGACAACTCATAACTATCAGGATAGGAGTGGAAAATTGAAATTAATTTGTTTTTAAAAGCATCTAGACAACTTTGCTCTTTAATAGAACGTTTATTCTCTAATTTTTTCAGTTCTTCTTTGGCTTTCTCGTATGCACTTTGAGCAGCTACCGATTGGGCAGCCTGATTCTCCAACAGGTCAACTTGTTCTTTACATTTATCAACCTCTTTATCCATATCTGCATACCCTAATACATAAGTACTATTATCATACAAATAATTAGCAACTATTGCACTTGAGCGTCCTACATGCTTCTTTACAAGATATGTTCTTGCCTGACTCTTGCCCGTACGGCAATCTTCGAAGCGAACAAACCTTCCCTCTTTAGAAAGGACTATAATGAAACCAATCTCTTTTTCTTCCATACCAGGCATTGGAAGATCACCGCATCTGTTATAATAATCATATAATGCTTTTAGTATCATTTTAAAATCTCCTCACTATTAATTGGTGGAACAATAATTACGCCATCTTTCATTTGTGGACGATAGAACATTGGCTGGATGTTCTTCTTATCAGCAAAATCCATATCATAGAGCATGATTCCTAAGTCTTTAGTACCACCTTGCTCTTCAGATATTGGTGGAGTCAATGCCTCATCATCAGGATTAACGAGACGGAAAGAGGCAGAGAACTCACGAGTACCAAGATAAGGCTGATTGAAGCATTGTCCCTTGCTTGCTCTACGCTCAAACATCTGATAATACTTCATCGGATTCTCATCTTTACCCGGCTCATGAGAAAACAAATCACCTTCTGCCTTTCGTTTCGATACAGAACGGAACTCCATCTTTGCCCAAATTCGATAACCAACATCTTTTAAAAGCAAAGTATTTTTCTGCTGACGTTTTTCCTCTATAAAGATGACAGATTTACTAGCAACCGCCCCCACCTCATTTCTTCTTACAGAAGTCCATTTGATAGGTTTCAACACCTCTATCTTGGTTATCTGCCAATGAATGGCAGGCTTCCAAAATATAGCCTCGAATATAGCTCGTGCAGCTGATGGAGTAATCACATCATAGCTTACACGTTCAACTTTCAGTTCGGGTCTTGTGAAGCAAGCCATATCGCCCCACACCTCCAAACAATATTCTTTATCAGTATATTCCATATCATTATATTTTTATTGTATTAATACTTCATTCGCCCAATTATTATCGATGCGCAAGCCTATATGTTCATCATACTGCTGTTTATAATCGACAACAAAGAGTCCCTCTTTTTTCTCACTAACGACACCCATATCTAACAAAGACTTAAAATCTGTCTTATTGATATTTACCATATACTTCGACAGCTTCTTTATCAGTATATATGAAGGTCCCTTTTCTAATAATTGTTGCATAAGCTCGAAACTATTTCTCCAACAGACGACAACATTGATACCATTATCTTCAATCATCTGAAACTCTTTTGCAGCAGTAGCAAAACATATTTCCTTAGGATTATAAAGATAATGCTTCATATTCTTTACATCGAAACATTCCTTTCTGCAATATAATTGCTTGAAATATGATGTCATCACATCTGGAGCAAACCAATCTATCCCTGTACCAAGACTTAATCTTGCATTATTTGCAGCCTGCATTTCTCCTTTAGGAAGATTATGCTCTTTAGACAAAGAAAAGACAGAAGTAGTACTCAAACCATTCTTTCCTTCTCGATTACATCGGCCGGCAGCTTGCAATACAGAGTCAAGTCCAGCTTCTTGCCTATATACAATAGGAAAATCTATATCAACTCCAGCTTCTATCAATTGCGTGGAGACAACACGAATAACTTCATTCGTATCGTCCTTTAGAGCATTTTTGAGTTTTTCTAACGTCTCGCTAATATGTGCCGGACACATCATCTTTGAAAGATGTAATGTAATCCCTTCTTGTGGCAAACGTGTATAGAGCTCTTTCGCATCACGACGTGTATTAACAATACAAAGCACTCTTTTATGCTTGCTCAACATCTCTGCAACCTCATCATAAGTTCTTCCTTCATTATTGATACTTAACTTTACCCTTCGCAACTTGTCATGCAACTTAAACTCTCGAGGAATGATTTCTGTAATATGGTCAATCCCTTTGAAGACTGCCCTCGGATTACATCCTTCTATAAGTCCACTTAACACGGGCTGACTTGCCGTAGTAAACAAGAAAGAAACATTGAATAGTTTATGGTACGTTTTCAATGAATCCACAACAGGTTGAAGATAATCCATCGGAAGTGTCTGCACCTCATCTAAGATCACTACACTGTTGACTATATTGTGAAGCTTCCTACAAACAGATGGCTTATTGCTAAACATAGATTCAAATAATTGCACATTAGTCGTTACAATTATCGGATAGTCCCAATTTTCCGTCGCCAACTTCATTTTCTCCTGAAGTCTTTCGTCTTTAATATGCTCAGGATCCACATTACTATGATGCTCCAAAACATTCTCTTCTCCAAAGATGCTCCGTAGAACTGATGCTGTCTGAACTATGATACTTGTATATGGAATGGCTATAATAATTCTTTTCTGACCATTTCTGATAGCATGCTTCATTGCCCATACCAAAGAAGACAAAGTTTTTCCTCCACCAGTTGGTACCGTCAAACTATAAAACCCGATTTCAGTATCTGACATTTTAATACATTGCTGTTGGACTTGATTTCTTATAGCATTTACATTAGAATTATCAGCTTTAGCTTTCAAATCCTTCAGTTTATTTTCGAGTAAAGGCAGCAAATCATATAACGTAGCTTTATTACCTCTTAACATAGAAGATTCTTTATCCATAAAAGCTTCTGTATCAAGAAAGTCAGCATCAACCAGACATGAAAACATCATACGAGCTAAATGATGAAAATCATTAGTTTGAATTTTGAAAGCAGGTACATTTAGTTTTTCCTTTCCTATATTGATATTAACTTCTGCTGGAATATCCTGATTAAGAATTCCTTCTATCTCATCATAATCATGTAAGCCTGTATGATGAGACACAATTTGATTAACGAAGAAAATATCAGCAGATTTACCATAAAGTCTTCGTGCCAAAACTCCACCAATAAATGCATGGTTATAATTACCACAAACTTTAATATCTGGTTCATATCCACTCTCTTTTTTAATATGTTGCTGAAAAGCATGTGATTCCTTACCCTTATCATGAAGCTGTCCTAAAACTTTTCCCCATTCATTCATGCCAAATTCACCAGCAAAGCGAGAAGCAAGCTTAGCTACACCAACAGAATGTTCTTCATTAGATTGTATAATCCAATGACCTACATTATCTTGGTATATATGTGATATTAATTCTGTCATTTTCAATTTTCCATTATCGAATTTATTCAATTTTCTCTACTAATGATTTTAGTTAAAGAATACCAAACACATCGAAGACAATTTATTCATTATTAATCTGCTTCATATCTTTCTATTTTGAATCAAAATCAATCTGTTTTAACAGTTTCCATCTTCCTGTACGTGGAGCACCAACACGACAAATCATATCAGCCTTTTGCAATATAGAAAGTTCTCGTTCTATGGTGCGTTGCGGGATTCCCGACATTACCGCCATTTGTTTGGCGGTAATATCGAAATGCTTTGCTATGAAAGAAAGGATAAGTTGCTGACGATAAGATAGTTTCATTACCGCCACATTACCGCCAACATTACCGCCATCTCCGACATTTACACCGACATCCCCGCCACGTTCTGCGATAACTTCGTCTATCGTCTTGCGCTGAATAATCGCCATCACGCCACCTCCATTTTCTTCTATCGTTGGCAATGGCAAGCTGGCACGTTCAAACTCCTCGGCAATCTTCTTGAAACCACGTCCCCATGACTCTACAAAGCCTGCTTTGTAAAAAACATTAGCAATATTATGGTTACGAGGATAAGAAGAATGCTTCTGCAATAAGGCTGCTGGAGTCAACTCTTTTGGCAACAAGCCATAATTCCATAACTCTATACTGCGGTCGTAGATACGCATCTGGATGGCAGGACCAGTATAAGCCTTATGCGAAATGGCATTATATATCAACTCTCGTAATGCTTTATCAGGAATCTCCAGCTGCTCTATGCGCTGTAATCCCTCGTAGTGAATAGGCGAAAACAGATACTTGGTTCGGAGTATTTCCATCACTCGACTTGCCATCTGAATCAGGTTGCCTTCTATCACATCCTGAATAATCAAATCGCTCTCATCTGTATGAAAACGTCCTATCTTGAATACCGCAGATGGGAAGAACTGACCAACATGCTTTCCGAAAAGCAAGATGGCAGCATTTTTCAATTCACCTTCCCTAGTGAACAAGCCAAGATTACGCAATACATCTTCGGTTGACGAATTGGCCTCTGATTCATCCATACGACCTGCCTTGATACTACATTGCAAAAAATAGTCAATCGCATTGCGGTCTATGTCATCAAGAGTAGCACCATAAACAGGAATATCATCCCATGAATGACCCATCTTTTCCATAATGAATTGCTGCAAAGCAAGCCCTTTGAGTTCTTGCTTGGTAGAACCACTACGATAATGATACGTACCTTTATAGGCTATCGGCATATTACTTGGTGAGACCACAATCTCTATGTACTCTTTATCACCTTCCATAAGAAGGTTTACATCTTCTACGATGCCCAGATAATTAACTATCTTGTTAGGAATATCTTCCAACAACCGTTTGGCATCAGATAAACCGATTACTTCTTTCTGGTCGTTTACACCGATATAAATACGCCCACCTTGGGCATTGGCGAAACCACATATCCATTTCAGATATTCATCACGCCATGATTCCTTATATTCTATATTTTGACTTTCATTCTGCATATTCATTTTCTTCTTTCTATTTCATTAATCCTCATTTCCAGCCTCTTCTCTCTTCCGATAGTCTCAGGGAATTTATATTCCCCCCAACCTACTTCCAGCCTGTTCTTCTTTAATCTCTCATCAAACCACCAGTCGTAGTGTTCTCGGGAAATCATACGGATGTCCCAGGCTGCATGCACTTGGGCTGCAATCGATATTCCATAGACTTCCTTGAGATCTATCATCTCCTCAAGCAGAAGTTCATCGCGCTTCTCGCCGCCCATTTCTTCGATTAAAGCCTGCTTGGTAAAGAGGAAGAAGCCGGCAAATTTGTTACAACATTTCTCTACATCCAACTCTGGATTTGCTGGGAATGTCAAAAGAAGATGCGCTAACTCATGAGCTGCCGTGAAGCGGAGACGTTCTATCGTTGTTTTCGCCGGACGCATATCAAGAACGATCAGGGGATGATACTTATCTGCCCACGTACTCATTCCCCATACTCCATCAGGCAATTCTGTAGATAAGATTTTGATGCCCTTTCGCTCTATTAACCGAAGGATACTGGCTATCGGTCCATCCCCACTATGCCATTGTTCACGCAACAAGTCGGCGGCATGGATTGCATCCTCCAAGGTGGAAACCTTTGTGCCTCTGATAGGATTTCTAAAAATAACTCTTTCAAACCTTTTAGCTTCCTTATCAGGTTTAGAAACACTTTGTACCAGACGTTCCTTGGTAAGATACTGCTCTGCCCAAAACGAAAGACGGGCTTCAAGAGACTGCAATTCTTCCTCTGATAGTTTTCCGTCTGAAGTGGTGCGAAGCATTGGAATATCTATTTTGAGATTGGTTCCTTTAAAATATTCCTCGCTGATATTGAGGGCTTGAGCTATGGCTCGCAGAGCATCACGCTTGGGGCGCATGATGCCTCTCTCATAACGGGATATACTCTGCTTGGTGATGGTTCCGTTGGTTCGCGCTACAAGTTTATCCATACTGAGCTTCATCATCAGGCGTGCTTCTCGCAATCTTATTGAAAATGAGTTATTAGTCATAATTATTAGCCTTTTATTTATTTACAAATATAACGATAAAAATACATAATGTAACTAAGAAGAAACAGAATTTAACACAAAATTATATTTTTAGTATTAGAAAAAGAATAGAAAAGATGAAAATAGTGGATTACACATTATTATATAAAGAGAAAAGAGTAACAGAAAAGATGAATTTGATGCAAAACTAAATGGTCGCAATGGATTTAAGACTGCATCTCACGTTTTGCCTGCACTTGGACTAACAGTTAAGGTAGATGAGTTTAGCATCACCATTTTTCAGTCCGAGGGCTGCTGGCAGGAGTGCTGTCAGTCTGGTATCCCCAGCGAGTTTCCAGCTCTTCAAGCATATCAGCCAAATATCTTTCCAATTGCTCCACGCTCATGTGTTTGGCACCGCTCAGATCAAAATGAAGCACTGGATGCTTGATCTATTCCTTCTCATAATCTGCAATGGCCAATCCTTCGAAAAGTTCTTTCCTTCCCTCAAAATAAGCTTGAAGGGTAGAGGCAAAAAAAAAATTTCGAATCGTCTTGGGCGACTCAGAAAGACGTACTTCATCTTTTTCTCTCGAAAATCAACGATGTATTTGGTCTTATCTACATAGAGATAATTGCCCTCTCGGATATTCGAGAATGTCTGTATTCCTACAGGATAGAGATTTACTATTTTTGCCATATTTCCACGTGCTTTACGTTTTGCGTTGCTAAATTACAAAGAAAATCTGAATTAGCCGAGCATAAATTCAAATATTTCCCTTTCTGTTTCTCACTATGTCATTTGGCACTGGCAAACAAGTCATTTAGGGTTGCTAAACAAGTCATTTACAGGTGGTAATCAAGTCATTTCCAACCTCTCAATAAGTCGTTTCCCCATCGTAAACAAGCCATTTGTTCTTTTCAAACAAGTCATTTCTCTTTTCATCTTTTCGCTGTTTTATTTATTTTGGCTGCAAAGGTAGTAAAAAACAACTAAGCCATGTGTTCTGCGATATATCGCGATTTCTTTAAGGATCATTAGCAGACTTTAACAGAACTGCTTTGATGTTCTCATGATTTAGCAGGATTACTCAAAAGGAATAAAACATTACAAAATAAAATGGAGGTGACAGTGACACCTACTTTTCAACTTTATTTTTATGCATTGGAGACACTACCCTCCAATTTGGATGTCTCCCTCTGATTATCAATCTTTTATATATTTTCGCGCGGTAAGTCATAAAAAAAGAGTGTATAAAAGTGTCACTTGTCACCGTTTTCTGCCAAGCCCTTTATTGGAGCCAGTTTGTTGGGTGACTCCAGTGACACGAGTTTTCACTGTTTTTGTGGAGGTGCCTGTCACCCCTGTCACCCAACGATATGCAGAAAATAGTAGACAAAATCATATCGTATTCTTGTTTGTTTGCCTATTTGTTTGCATGTTTGTCTCATCAAAATGAGGAAAAAGTGCTCTTCTGACGTAATAAAATAGACGATGAAACGTTATACTTAAAAGAATAATAAATTGTGATAAATATGAAGACAATTAAATCTTTTGTTGGATTAGCATTCGTTCTGTTTGCATCCTTCTTTGTGGTATCCTGCAATGATGAAGTCGAAGAAACATTAGAGCAACAATGGGCTTCGGTATTGGATAATCATGGCTGCAACTACGACTATAGTGACGATGGAAAATGTTTTGGTGATGGTGGCGGTATCAGCAAAGAAAACTTTGACAAAGTGATTGTTGGTCATGGCTGGAAGCACTACGGCACATGGGAAATAGACAAGTATGGCAAAAGACTGCCTCTCGAATATTATCACAACATAATTGGTGTATCTCCAGATAATTACTATTTTGATAGCAACACTAAATTAACTATTTACTATCGTTCAAATACGGCTGGAAATGCTATAAAGAAGAGTGAAGTAGCATATACTTTCAATCGTAAATACAAAGGAACGTCACGCACAGTCCTATTGCTTGACAATAAAAAATACATTCAAATCACTGGCTGGACAAGGGGTGAGCAACCTACTTTCTGCATGGTTCACCCATTGGGGGTAAAATCCAATGGAGAAACCCTCTATGGCGTTTCCATCTATGTACAAATGACTGATACAGAATTGAAATCAATGCAGGAGAGTGTATCCTACTTATACCAAGCACAATGACAGAATTGTCATCCGCATTCCTCTCATTCCTCAGTTCAATACACCAGAAGATCGGAAACGCAGTCAACAAGCCTTAGAAGAATTGGGATTTCTATATATTTATTGCTATCGTGAGTATGTCATTACTAAGTCTGCAAGTACGATGGCGGATTCCTTCTCATCCTTTGGTGCATCCTTTGACTTCCATGCCACGATGAATCGAATTTTTGCGGTGGTTATCTTGTAGCCTTTCAATTCCCATTTCCCTATTTTTTCATTCATCTTGATGGAAAATTGGGCAATGTCTCTGCTTGTTGATGGAAGGCAAAGGCAATGGTCGTGGTAGGTTAATGGCATGCCACTTCTCAGGGAAAGAATAGTGTCCTTATGAGGCTTGGAAAAGCCAAGGTTTACATCCTTGTGTGAGAGTTGGAGCACTATTTCATTGGGTTCATCATAAGCCTGAGCGTCATAGAGATGTTGGGCAGTATGGAGAGTGTCGAAAAGATTGCCATTGGTGTGGATGGTAAGTGTCTGCTTGGCACGTGTCATGCCCACATAGTATCGGCGCAGTATCTCATCTGTAGGATGCTCAGGATGGGTAATGAGCATCAATACATGGTCGAACTCATGGCCTTTTGCCTTGTGGATAGTGCTGACCACGATGTCCGATTCCGTGATGTCACAGAAGTCTTCTACTGATGATTCAAACACAAACTCCTTCAGATCGCTGTAGTACTTGGCACGATTGGTTTGCTCAAATATCTGAAGGCTGCGGTGCAGGTATTGCAATGCCAGACTGGAGGCATACTTTTGGTATGTCTGATGCTTGGCTGTTTCCCAAATATCATCAGGAATGATAGGGGATTTCGTCTCTTTGAGACTTTGGTCTATTTTCTTCAAGAAGTATCTTACCTCTGCCAGATTCCAAAAGCGCAAGCCGTCCATTGATTGCACCAGCTTAGCCTTGATGCCATGGCTGTGAAGAAGAGCCAGCATGATGACAGCCTCCTCATTGGTCTGTGTGAGGATACTGATGGTTTCGTTCTTCTTGTCGGAAGATCCATCGGTTGCTTTTTGATTGTTACTTGTCTGTAATCGTATTACATCTTCAAGAATAGGCTGATACATATAAACCCTTTTCTCCTGAATCTCGTATGGATGCTTCACAATTCTTACTTCTCCATCTTCTTGACTCATAGAGATGATAGGGGCGGATTTGATACGCTGTCGGATGTTACGGGCGAAATCGTTGGCAGCTTCTACGATATGGCGAAAACTGCGATAATTCTCGGTCATCTCGAAGAAACGGCTATGTTCTGTCTGGGTCAATTCATAGAGGTACAGAGAGTTGGAACCTCTAAACTCATAGATATTCTGGTCATCATCGCCTACAGCTATTACCCTCATCTCTTCGTTGGCTTTCATAAGAGCAGTGACAAGGGCATAGTCATCCTTGCTCATATCTTGTGCTTCGTCGATGACGAGTACGGTTTTGCTGATGCGATTGGGTTCTACTTCTCCATTCTTGATCATTTCTGCAGCTTGCTTTACCACATCTCCTGCCTCATCCAGATTGCCAACCCTGCCCAGCAGGTCGAAGCAATAAGAATGGAAGGTCTTGATTTCTACGAAATGGGCTGCATTGCCGATGAGTTGCATCAGTCGCTGCTTGAATTCGGTAGCGGCTGCACGCGAGAAAGTGAGCATCAGGAGTTGTTCGTGCTTTACATCTTCCAACAGCAGGAGAGAGGCAAGTTTATGTACGAGCACACGTGTCTTGCCGCTGCCAGGACCAGCAGCGACTACGATGCAGCGAGATTCATGGTCGTCGATGATTTCCTTCTGTCGCTTGGAGAGCATTCCGAAGAGTTTCCTATACTTCGAAGGTGTAACGTTGCGCTCTATCTCTGCCTCTCTGTTGCCCTTGAAGTACTTTGAGATGAAACGGTGGTAGTCCATCTGGAAATAATCCTGCACATATTGCAGGGCTGCATTATAATCTCTAACCATCAGGTTGGCATATTCGCCCACAATGTGTATCTGCTGAATCTTCTGCTTGTAGAATTCATTGAGCATCCGGTAATCTTCCTGTTTGTATCGCAGGCGAAGTTCCTTGGTGCGCTTAATTGCCATCGCATTGTAGAGAACCAAAAAACCTCCCTCCAGCTTCATGGCTCCTATCTTGGAGAGATAGAGCAAGGCTTCCTCCACGTCTTCCAACTGCAGGGAAGAAAAGTCGGAGAAAAGCGATTGGTGGTTGGATTTCAGATCGTTTAGAAGTTCGACTACTGAGAATTGGAGAGGTTTCTCTTCAGAATCGTTTTCCTTCACCAGGCTATATAGTCTTTCGATGATGAATCGGCAAACCTCAATTCTTCTTTCAAATCGCTTGATGATGGTCTCTATGTCTTTGTCTCTCGTTATGACGAGATTGTGAGATCCGTCTTCTTTCTTGTGCGCATATCCCTTCACTACTAAGAAGTATAGCAGTGTGCGGATTTGTTTTTCAGTCGAAGTATTGAGGCCATCATGTACGGCATTATCATTGAGTTGCTTGTATGTGATTTGCAGCGATTCATCTGGAATATGTTCCAGAATATATTTTTCCAGTTTGGCAAAATTCTCCAGCATTTGCTGGGGCTTGCGTTGATTGTCGCTGATATCTTGCAGATAGGCAGAGATGTCACGGGTATCGGCAAGAATGCCTTCCTGGCGCATTCGCTCAACGGAAGATATGACATCTCGCTTGCTGAGTCCGAGGATGTCTGCGAGGTAATCAATGCGGGATTCTGCCTCGCTATCCTGTGCTTTGGCTATGTGCTTCTGGGTAATGAGCGACTTGATAATGCGTATGGCATTCTGCATTTCATCCTTAGAGAATAGGGGTGATTCGGTGAGGCGCAATCTTGCTTCGTCCATGTTCTTGACGGTGATTCCTGTGGCATAGACGTGCGGAATGTTGTTGCCTCGCTCTATGTATCCGCTCTGTTCAAGGGCTGATAGGGCGGTGCGAACACGGGTTTCTATGTCGGATACAGAGTTGTCCCAGCCTGCTTGTCGAGCTATCTCAAGGGCAGAACAACTTACGTGTGGACGCTGCTTGGTAAGAACTTTGATGGCTTTCCATACCTGCTGTATCTCGCTGATGCTCAGCTTCGTCTGGTTGAGCAGTACGAAATGCTTGTCTAAATCCTCGTCACCATAGAGTACATAGCATTTTGCGTTTAGGTGTGGATCTCTTCCGGCACGTCCAGCTTCCTGTACATAGTTTTCCAGAGAGTCGGAGATGTCGTAGTGGATGACTAACCCCACATCGCTTTTATCGACGCCCATACCGAAGGCGGAGGTGGCCACGATGATTCTTACCTTGTCGCTCATGAAGGCCTCCTGATTGTGCACCTTCTCGTCTGCATCCATCTTGCCATTATAGGGCAGTGCGGATATGCCGTCACGTGTTAGCTTCTGGGCGAGTTCCCGGGTTCGCTTGGTGCGGGATACGTAAATGATGGTAGGGCAATCTGTCTTTTCCACGAGCGAGCGTAGGAGGTTGTATTTGTTGCCGTCACTATCTACGTGGATAACGGAATAGTGCAGGTTGGTACGTGAGGCTGATGAGGCGAAGAGCTGGAGGTCTGTGCCCAGCCAATACTTGAAATAGTCGCAGATGTCTTGCACCACCTTCTGTTTTGCGGTGGCGGTAAAGCAAGATACGGGTATCAGGGTTCGGCCGTGATTCCTTTCCATTGCGTCCTTGCCAAACTTGTGCTCCTGATATTTCTTGATAAACTTGCCGATGTATAGGTAGTCCACACGGAAGTCTTGTCCCCATGCAGAGAAACAATGGGCTTCATCTATGACGAATCTCACTACATGTCGAGCCATCAGTATGCGCTCGATGGTATTGGAGCGCAACATCTCAGGGGCTATATATAATAAGGTGGCATCTCCGCTCAGTACTCGTTCGATGGCCAAGGAGCGGGAGATAGGATCAAGGAGACCGTTGATGGTTACGGCATCGGTGAAACCTCGGTCTGCGAGATTATCTACCTGGTCTTTCATCAATGATTGCAGCGGCGAGATAACCACGGTGAGTCCATGTACGGTTCTTCCATCCATCAAGGCTGGTAACTGGAAGGTGAGCGACTTGCCGCCACCGGTAGGAAATATTGCCAATAATGACTTGCCGTCCACTGCCGCTTGCGATGCCTGTTCTTGGAGAGGTTCACCATCATAGGTGCGGAAAGCATCATAGCCAAAGAGTTGCTTCAGGTTGTAATGAATGTCGAGCATGTGGTTGCAATACTCGCAGCCATCGGTGCATTGGGTATGGCAGAGCACATAGATGAAATGTTCTACCTCGGGATAATTGTGGAGAACCCAACCTGGGGTCACGGATTGGTAATCGTCTGTGCCTATGAGAGCCAATGCGTATGCCAAGCCGCATGGTGACTGGGCAGCAAGTGCAGGAATGTCGGCATGGGCGCAAATATGATTCTTGTATTCAGAAAGAATTAATTCTGAAACATCTGTGGTCGTTTCATCTGTTTCGATGGTTCCCACATACATCAGAAATCCTCTGAATTCTTCTTCATGTTGGAGCAATAAGGTGAAGATTTTCCTCTTATTCTCAGATAATAGATTCCATGCTGCGATCTCATCCATCAAGAGTTCCTTGGCTTTCTCGCAGTCATTGACAGGATTGTTCATCTGCTCGCTCATCAGCTTGTCGTCTTTTACCAGGTGATGGTAAGGGCGTTTGGGGAAGAGGAGTGGGGAGAGATAGAGGGTATCTATCAGAATACCGTTGAGATGGAGATAGTGGGCATCATGGTGAATGAGGTTATGACCGCAAATATAATCAACCTTTCCTTCTTGTAGAAACTGATTCAGTGCAGTTTGGGATGCTTGATGAAAGGTGGCTCCGTCATCACGTAATGCTCCGATGTCGTGTATTTTATGGTCTTTCAGCCCCACTTCGGTATCCACGAAGGCAATATTCTTGCTTCTGGCATCTTTCTTCTTGATGCCAGAGTCCACAGTAAGATTGTTCTTCCTTTCAAAGAGGCGACTGAATATTGACATAATCTACGATGTTTACATTTTTCACCGCAAATTTACATTTAATATTTGATATATGCAAATTATGCGCCCTTTTTCTTCATCATCAATCGCGACTTTTCTTTGGCCAGAACCTGCATATCCACTGCCACATCGTCTTCATCTACAATTTCTACGCCAGTCATTGTTTCTATCACGTCTTCCATAGAAACTACGCCACGGAGACAACCGTATTCATCCACAATAATAGAGATGTGTTCGCGCTTTTCCAGCATCTTTTCCCATATCTGATATAGAGATTCATCTTCATTGAAAGAAAGAATCGGGCGCACCAACTCTGATAATCTGGTCTGGAACTTGTCGTCTGAAACCTCCTTGAGCACCACGTCTTTCAGGATATATCCCACGATGTAGTCTTTGTTATTATCAAATACAGGGATGCGAGAGAATTTCCATTCCTTCTGTTCGTAAAACTCCTTGATGGTTTGATTCACGTTGGCAGATTCTACCACAATGGATGGAGTCATTACCTCTTTAGCCTTTACTCCAGCCAGGCGAATACAACTTTTGATGATCTTGCTTTCTGATTCACGGAAGATGCCTTCTGTGGTTCCTACATCTACCATGGCAGAAACTTCCTCACGGCTCATGGTGGCCTGGTGGTTCTTAGGAGTAAATATCTTCGTGATAAGTTCTGAGAGCAGCACCAATGGATAGGTGATGAAAATGAGCACCCTGATAATCTTGGTAGATGACATGGCTAATGAGCGCCAATAGGATGCACCAATGGTTTTCGGGATGATTTCTGAAAGCACCAGAATCAGCAGGGTAAGAATAGCGGAAATGATACCGAAGTATTCTTCACCAAAGAGTTTGATAGACTCAGCACCTACACCGGCGGAACCGATGGTGTGGGCAATGGTATTGAGCGAAAGAATGGCACCCACTGGGCGATCTACGTTGTTCTTGTACTGTTTCATTAATGAGGCTGTCTTGTTGCCTTGATTCTCCTTCATCGAGATAAACGACATTGGAGTTGATAATAACACAGCTTCCAGGACAGAGCATAAAAAGGATAGTGACAGAGCACCTAAAAAATATAAAATAATTAAACCCATGTAAATTTTAATTCGTTAATAATATGTTATCTGAAATGAGATAGATATTATTTCCGAAGATTACAATGAAGGATGTAATGGGGAACATTACATCTTTGGAGTTTATTTGATATATGTTTTGTTGTTACAAATGTCATTACAATCATCATTGATTTCAATTTGTTGCAAATATAATGAAAATAATACGAAACTCCTCTTAAATTCTCGAAAATTAGATTGTTTTATATGATTTTTAGTAAATATTTGTTAGTCTTTCTAATAACATCTTTCATGGAGAAGAGGATGAGATGGAGTCATAAATCTTGACACACTATCCGATGAGAAAGCATTTCCTCAAAGAAAGTATATTTATCAAATCTAACGATGCGCATTTATAAGGTCTAACGATGCGCTTCGTTAGGGTTTAATGATGCGCTTTATTAAGGCCTCATGATGCGCATCGTTAAGTGTTAATAAAGCGCTTCTTTAAGTTGCAAAGAAACGCTTCTTTATCTGTCTAAAAATTTCATTAAAAAAAAGAGAGTGCGTCATAAAATTATGACACACCCTATTGAATCGTTTACTTGTTTTCGTAGGTAACTACGAGCTTGCTACCATAGGTACCGGTAATCTGCTCAAGATCCTTGAATGAAAGGAAGTCGATGCTCAATACATTGTCCTTGAATGTAGTGTTCAGATCAACATCAGCCCACTTGTTATCGCCAGTTTCGAAATCCTGGTAACCGAAGTGTGCCTTGGCTGGCATATAGCTTGAATTGGTTACCTGCTGGTTGAGAAGCAGACCTACGAATATATCCTCACCTTGGAATACATAAGAGAACAGATCCAGGAGGTAACGTACATCGATGGTTCCTGGAATAGCCTTGATGCTCTTATCTGCGGTGAATTTCATGCTGCCGCCAAATTCGTAAGAAGCCAGGTTGCCATCCTCCATCGTGATGTCTGTCAACTGCAAACCTCTATACCACTGGTCCTTGTTTGTAACAGATGCAAGGGTATTGTCGTTGTTGTATGTCCAATAATCATATTGGGTTGTTGGGTATTCTGCCTCTGCCTTAGCAGCAGTGCTCTTTACAACCTTACCATTCTCGATGGTAAATTCGAGTTCACCATCGGTAATAGGGCTAACAGTCTTCACTACATTGCCATCGTATGTGAACTTCCAGCCAAGACCCTCTGCAGAAGCAATCTCTGCAAGTGTACCATCTGCATTGTAAGTAAAGTTCATGGTAACGCTCTGAGCACCGATCATGCTCAACAAACCGTTTTCGAAATAAATGCTCTTGATGCGCTTTGGCTGGTATGCATATACCTTACCCAACTCCCAGGAAGCACTGCCACGAACCAGGGATACGGCATACTCGCCTTCTGCCAAATCAGCTGGAACGGTGAACTTCACGCCATCTGTTGTAACAGTAGCATCGATGGTCTTGTCACCAACAACAATCTTGTCGCCCTGGGCAAAGCCGATACCAGCGAGGGTTACCTCCTGGCCAAGACCCATTTCTGCAGGCAATGAAAGGGTAGAGATAGGATTGTCAGCTGCAAGAAGATTCATGCTGCCCAAGGTGAAGCTGTCATTAGCCACCTTCAAAACTACATTTACCTTACCAGGAGTCATGGTGTAAGGGATGGTGAATGTAGCACCATTAGAAGTCATCTTAGCATTGGCATTTACCTTTGCGCCTTGCTCAGGTTGGAGATAAATAGTCTGACCAGAAGCGAAACCATTTCCCTGAACAGTTACTTCGGAACCAATCTTTGCAGAAGATGGAACCACCTGATTGCTCACTGGGTTGCTTGGACCATCGTCATCTGACGAACATGCTGAGAATGTGATGATGGCACAAAGCATCAGCATCATTGAAATCAATTTTTTCATAATCGTTGGTTTTAATTAATGTATATAATATTATTAAACTCTTTTTTTTACTACAAACCTGGCTGACTGTTCAGAATCTTCTCTGTATCCTCGCTGGATGGTCTTGTCATGTCAGGATTGACAATTCTTCCATTAGGATCGAGGAGGATGAAGCGAGGAATACCGCTGATGCGATAGTCGCTCTGGAACTTGGTGCCTTTGCCGATGTAAAGTTGGGTGCCACTCAGAGCACCGCTCTTCACGCGATCAGCCCACTTTGCCTTGTCCTGATCTATAGAAAGACCTACGAACGCAATGTTTCTGCCCTTGTACTTTTCCTCCAACTTCTTGAGGAATGGCAACTCCTTCTGGCAAGGACCGCACCAGGTGGCCCACATATCTATATATACATACTTGCCACGGAAATCGCGGAGTGTCATCTCCTTACCGTTCACATCCACACCCTTGAACATTGGTGATGGACGACCCACGGCTGCCTTGTCCCATTTGGCACAAGCCTGTTTGAAGATGGCATTGAGGCGAGGTGAGGTAACGTAGGTATAATAGAGGTTCTGAAGATCGGTGATGTTCTCCACACCATTTCCCTCTACGTAGGTGAATGCCAGGAAGTGAATCAGTGACTCGCGAACCTTATCACTCTGGATGTTCTCGCCGATATAACTCATCTCTGCCAATACCTTTGGATAATACTGGCGGATGTCCTTGCCTGCCTCGTCGAAGATATGAGCCGTCTCAATCATAAAGTTGCGGTATTCATCGATGTCGGCAAGATCTTCATCCTCCTTCACATACTGGCGGATGGCATCGTAATACTCCTTGCCCAGTACCATTGTAGTGTCCTGAGTGAGGTATGTATGACTTACAGGATACATCAGCATCATGTTGGCATAGAAATAAGTGATTCTGCCTTCCTCCATCTTCAGGAACTTATCATTGGCTGCAAACTTGCGTGCCTTCAACAGGCGCTTCATCGAAGCCATCTTCTTATCCACAGCTGCCTTGAACTCGCTCCATGGTTGGGCATAAGCCTCATTAGGAAGAGCCGTCAACTGAATCTTGTTCAGGTAATCAACAGCCTTCTCGTTGCCGCCTTTCACAGCGAAAGTGTTGTCGAAATCATGGGCATCGAAGGAAATGTTCATCTCGTCGCCCTTCTGGAGATAGACTACTTTGAACTTCTCGCCATAATATACATTGGCATAGAGTGCATCCATGCCGTCGAGCTGCACTGTGGCTTTGCCGTCGGTGAGCGCAAACTCGTTGACGCTCATGTGGTAAACCAATACCACATTGGTCAATACCGGATTCTTGACATCAAACTTCACCGTAATGCCATCAGCGGCATGCATGTTCACTGCTGCAAACAGGAACAGAAGCAATGACAATATCTTATTCTTCATTTTATTTTTGTTTTAAATTTTTCTTTCTGTTGAAAGCACCATATATATAATAAGGTGTAATTAGTTGGTACGCTCACGATAGGTAGCATCCACAATCTTGCCGAAGCCAGAATAGCTGGTAGGGATTACCTTAGAGAAGTCGCCCTCTGAACTCATGCCGTTGTAGATGCGGAGTGTGCCGGAACCCTTTCTGTTCTCTGTACCCACGATGAGATCGTAATCATTGGGCGATGCGGAATTCTGATAGAAGTTGAACTTCATCATCGTGATGGTCTCGCCGCTGAAGCTAAACTGGCGCTCTGCCTTCAATGGCTTCTCTGAGAGATTTACACGATAAACCGTTCCGCCCACGGCATAGTACATATAGTTCTTTAGCGAACTGAAGGCGAAGCAGGTAGCCTTGGCGATGTCGGTACAGTCGCTCAGGTCGCCATAGTAAGCCTTGCCTAAGGCGAATGTGCAGTCGGCATAACAGAGCATATCGCCCAACTGGATGCCATACACTTCATATTTCTTTCCGCTGCGGAGTATGGTATAGGTGACGCCCATCAATGCATTTCCCGGGTCGTACTTGGTATTCTCCATATAAACGAAGTCCATTCCGGTAGGGTATTCCGAAAAGGCATTTCCCGTTACCATCTCAGAACCCTTATAGCCCGTAGCAAACTCTTCCATCTCTTTCATGGTGTGATAGGAGGTGTCTGAAAGCGACAATCCTGGCAGGAGCGGACAGCAGGACATGAAGCAATTATTCACATCATCATAAAGCAGATAGATGGATGCATAAGAGGCGGCTCCGATGTTGGCTCCCACGGCAGGGGCAAGCACCGGCTGTTTGTTGACGGCAGCAAAGAGTCCCTGGATTCCCATGTTGGAAGCAGAGTAGGCATAACCATCACTCACAATCATTCTCATCATGCCGCTCTGGTCGCATACCATGCTCTGAGGATGCAGATCCTGCTGCTTCGCCACCTCGTACTTGAAGGCGTAGTCTTTCTGCCACATGAAACTGTTTTTTGAAAGACGGGTAGCGCCATCGGCTGTAAAGAGATAGAATGGAGAGTCAGTATATCCGCTATTGGGTGCATACTGGATGCGATAAGGATGATTCAATTCTGGCATTCCGGTAGTTTTGAGGACATCGAAATAGGTTTGACCAGTAATCTTTGAAACGATGTCGAGACGGGTCTTGCCATCTACATCGCAAAGCACCATCCAACCCTCTGATGTAGTGTCACTCACGGTGAGCTTGTAGCTCTGTCGCCAGAACAGACCGGTGTTCTTCTCTGTGGCGGTGAAATAGAGGATATATTCTCCTGCAGGAAGTGTCATTTCCTGCAAGAGATGTTTTTCGTTGCTGAGTACCGTTATCTCATTATCGCCCGACTTGTTGATTACCTTCCATTCATAGTTGTAGGCATCCAGGTCGGTGATGTTATCGCCCAGATTTGGATCGAGGTCAATGTTGGCATGGGTGAGCACTGAGATGTTCTCTGGCACGCCCGTAATAGTAGGCTCGTTCAGGCTGTGATAGTCGTAGTTGCCCTCGTCTTGCGAGCAACCAGCTAACATGGTAGCCATCATCAGAGCCATTGCCCATATTTTATAATTTCTCATAATTCTTAATGTTTTTCTTTTAATTTCTCCTTTGAGAGTGAATGTCTTCCCATGGCTTTACTCACCATAGAATGCTAAAGCATTGCCCTGTGCATCGAAGGCATCGGCATCGTAGGCCTTGCCACTGTTGCGAAGTTTCTGCTGCTCCTTCACATAGCTCTGCATTTCAGAACTTACATAGCTCTGCATGGCAAGTGTCATCTTCGACTCATCGTTGAAATCGCCTGGGTCGAGATCCAGTACCTTGCATGCCAGTTCAAACTTCTGTTGAGTGAAGTCGCCGAGCAAATCTGTCTTCCATGCCTTTGGCGCAGTAGTAAACTGGTCGGAGAAGATAATCTCGTAAGACAGGGTGGTCACCACGTCGCCATTAGCTGTGGTTTCCTCTGTCACAGGCAAGGTGAAGAATGCATTCGGTTGTAAACTTACCTGGATGTGCTTCTGTTGTGATTTCAGAATGGCAGTACGCTTCAGGGTAATCATATACTCCAAGGTCGTTTCGCCCGCTGGCAACTCAGCCTTCTCTGGGAGAACATAATCCACGCCTTCCTGTGCATCCTCTGAACTTACTGTCAGGGCTATCTCGCGAGGCTGGTCGGAAGGTCTTCCAACCAACTGAATCTTCACCGGCACCTGCATTTCGTCGCCTTTTTCATAAACGAAGGTCACGTTGGTCTTATCTTGCAGGATATTGGTATTGGTGCGATTGTTGAGATAAACGCCATTGATATCCTGGAATACATCCGGCTCCTGCTCACTGCATGAACCGAATGCGATGACCATCATCGCCCCAATTAAGAGGTTTTTTATCTGATATTTCATATAATTTCGTATGTTAAATTAATCTGGAAAACTCCTAATTATTAACGCTTGACTTTGAACTTTTTAATCTTAATTTTTGATCAGTTCTCAGTCTCAGAATCTGGCAATGGAACCACGAAGATCAAGTCGCTTGCCTTTGGATTCTTGTTCTTGTTAGAAGAGGTGATGATATCGCAGTTCAATCGCTTGTAGAGATAGAACAACTGTCCCTCGCCATACAACTCTCTGATATACTCATACTTCAGCAAGTCTGGAGTCAGGGTCTGCAGGTTTGCTACACCACGGTTTCTGCGCAGGGCATTCACATACTGCAAGCCGTTAGCCAGATTGTCGCTCTGACTCTCTGCAGCAATCAGGAACATCTCGCCCAATCTTACCATCGGAATCATCGTGTTCTGAATGCTTCCGTTGGCCACCATGTCACTATACTTGTAGAAATATCGGTTGCTTCCCGTAGCTATCCAGTTGGCACGATAGCGGTAGTCGTCTTGATAGCCGCCAGTTGTCGCAGCTCCGCCATATACGATATTGCTCATCAGGTTGTCATCCATGCGGAATACATAGTTTGGCAGACGGGATGGATCGTAGAAATTCTTGTGGATGTTTCCACGACTGGTATTGGTCAGGGCGAAGAGTACTTCCGACGAGAATATGCGGTCTGGATCGGCTGGAGAACCGGTTACAAGACTCTTATCTACAAATGGGAAGATGCCCTGGTCGGCTGTCTTAATGACATCGGTGGCATACTTGAACGCATCGGGCTTGTCGCCCATGTAGAGATATACACGAGCCAGGAGTGCTTCCACTGCATAATAATTCAGGCGAAGTGCACGATAGCGCATAAAGTTGCTGGTGCCGTCCTGCGAACCGCTCATCAGGGTTCCTTCTGTCTTCACTGGGTCGTTGGTGAGCAGGGTGCGTGCTTCTTCCAAATCAGCTGTCACCTTCTCTGCCACCTCTTTGGCGGTGAGGATTGGTTCAGGCGAATTGGTCTGCTTATTATAATAAGGTATAGCCTTCTTATCACTGTCCTTGGAATAAACCGGACCGAAAAGGCGCAGCATGTCGAAATGAAGCATGGCGCGCAAAGCCAATGCCTCGCCCTTGACAACGTAATAGTTGCCACCGCTGAAGAGGTTCTGGTTGCCATCAATGGTCTCCAGAATCTTGTTGCAGTTGAGAATCAGGGCGTATGCCTTGTTCCAGGTCTGATCCAATCGGTTGCGCCAATATTCAGTAGCATACTGATAGGACGCCAGGTCCTTGTAGTTGCCCCATACACTGTTGTCGCTGCCGATGGTGTAGGCACCGCCCATCACCTCGATCATCTCTACCGAGAGAGACTGACCGTAGAGCGCAGTACTGTTCAGATCGATATAAATGCCATTGAGCATTTTCTGATAGCCTTCCTCAGACTTGAGAAGTTCCCCCTCCGAAATCTGGTCGTAAGGTTTTACCTCCAACCAGTTGTCACACGAAACCATCAGCGTGCTGCAGGCTATAATCATTGAATATATTATCTTTTTCATTTCTTGCTTTTTAGAATGTTGCACCTATAGAGAATGACACGGTACGGGCAAACGGATAGTCGATGCCTCGCTCTGCCTTCACGGTTGACCAACGGAAGATGTCGTTCATGTTGGCCTGAACGGAAAGGGCTTGCATGCCAAATTTCTTGGCGATGTTGAGTGGAAACTCGTAACCTAAGTTGATTGACTCGCAGGTGAGGGTGTTCTCATCCATCACGAAGCGGGATGACTTGTCGGTCTTCTGCACCATAGAGATGCCCTTGAACTGTGCATTGCGGTTGTTGATGCTCCAGCGGTCGTAGAGGGCACGGCGGTCCTGGTTGTTATATACATCAGCTGTTCCGATGTTCTCCACCTTGTCGAAGAGCGAACTGTTGAAGAGCTGGCCGCCATACTGATAGCGGAAGTAGCAGCTGAATGAGAATCCCTTATAATAGAAGGTGGTTCCCAACAGACCCTCTACGTCTGGTTCGGTATCACCGCATACCACCTCGTCGTTGGCATCATAGGTGAACGAATAGGTTCCGTCGCGCTTGATGAAGAGCTCCTTACCTGTGGCTGGATCGATGCCCGCAGAACGCACTGCCCAGATGGCGGTAGGACTTCCACCGTCATAATAGCGGGTGGTGTTGTGAAGACCCGTCTTTCCGCTCTCATTCAAAGCACTGAAGGCATTGCCGATGTTGGCATACTTCGACTTGGAATGAGTGGCGCTCACGGAGATGTTCCAGTTGATGCGCTCGTGTGGCATGTAGATAGGAGAGAACTTAACGGTGGCTTCCCAACCGTTGTTTTTCTGCTTACCGGCATTCAGAGCCTCGCTGGTTACGCCCATAGAACCTGGAGTCGTAATGATAGCGAGCAATGGGTCTGTATTCTTGATATAGTAATCAAGCGTCAGGTTCAGACGGTTGCCCAAGGTGGTGATATCAGCTCCAATGTTGTAGTTGATGGTTTCCTGCCAAGCCAGGTCGTTATTACCCAAGCCATTGATGATGACACCGGTACCGAATACGTTAGTCATCAGACTATTGAACATATAGGTGGTGTAAGCCTGATAAGCCGAGAAGTTCTGGTTACCTGGGTTACCCACAGAGGCACGCAGCTTCAGCATCTGGAAGATATCATTCTCCTGCATCCACTTCTCATTGTGGATATTCCAACCCAGACCCACAGACCAGGTGGTGCGGAAACGGTTGTCGGTGCCAAACATAGAGGCGCCGTCGTTACGCAGGTTGAAATCCAGCAGATAGCGGTTGTCGTAAGCATATCCGCCATTCAGATAGAAACTGGATGCATGCTTGATGTTCTCACGGTAACTTGGCTTGCCACCAGTAGGGTAGTTGTTGGCAAAGGATGGAGCGTCAAACTGGTCGTCCGTAAAACCTGTAGCCGAATAGCCATTAGTCTTGCTGCTGGTATTGCTGAAGTTGAATCCCAAAACGGCGTTAATCTGATGCTTTTCGGCTATCAGTTTACCATAAGTTGCAGAAAGGTCTCCCTCGTAATAGAGATATTTCTGCAGGCTGTGCTTGAACAGTCCCTTCTGGGTTGCTTCCTTATCATCGAAGTCGGTATGTTCTGGTGAGAGGCGCTGGTCCTGGGTATCATCATACTTGGTAATACCAAACTTGCCACGCACACGGAGGTCATCTGTAGCAAACCACTCGGCGATGAAATTGTTGGTAAAGCCGAAGCGTTGTCCCTTGTCATAATTGTTGAGATGGGCATTCCAGAGAGGGTTTGATACAGGATAGTCGTTCAATCCATCTTCCGGATAATAGAGATATTTGTTGATCTTGCCATTTTCCCCATATTTCTTGTAATAAGGGTTAGCCTGGGCATATTCAGCGAAACTTACCGTAGGATTGTTGGTCTCCAGATAGTCGATGGAGAGTTTGTTGCTAAACTGGAATTTGCCTGTACGGTAGATCAGGTCGAGGTTACCGCCCAAAGTCTGTCGGTCGGAACCCTTCATCACACCGTTCACTTTTCCGTAGTTCAATCCAATGCCATATCTCACGTTACCTTCTCCACCCTCAGCATATACATTGTGCTTGTGGGTAAAACCGGTGCGCAGCGGCACACTGAGCCAATAGGTATTCACACCCTGCTCAATGTCGCGGAGACGGGAATTGTAGAGATTATCCAGTTTAATCTGGTTGAAAGGATCGTTGGTATTGTCCTTATATACACCAGCTAATTTCTCAAACTCCAATTTCTCACGAGCGTTCATCAGGTTGTAATCAGAGAGGTCGGCAAAGTCCATGCTGTAGTCTCCCTTGTAGGAAATCTGCAGTTTACCCTTAACAGGCGCCTTGGTCTCGATGACTACCACGCCATTTGCAGCCTTGGAACCATAGATGGCAGTAGATGCAGCGTCCTTGAGCAGAGTAACTGAGGCTACTCTGTTCATATTGAGGTTCATCACGGTTTCCAGAGTTGTCTCGAAACCATCGAGGATAAAGAGAGGCTGATTAGGGTCAGAACCATATTCCTCTTTCAGACCAGCTACACTCGACTTACCACGGATTTCCACATCTGGCATCTTGTTAGGGTTGGAACCGGAGAGGGCATTATCCATGATTTTGAAAGAAGGGTCAAGGGTCTTCAAGCTCTGGAGCACGTTCTGTGCACCCACGCTCTTGAGTTCATCGCCCTTGAAAGTAGCAGAAGAACCGGTGAAACTCTCCTTCTTACGGCGATAGACACCAGTGACCACCACGTCTTTGATGTTCTGAGCTTCCGACTTCAACATGATTTTGGCAAAGTCGGCTTGGTTGTTACCCGTATATCGAATGACTGTTTTCTTATAACCGATAAAAGACAGTACGATGTTGCATTCCTTGTTGACTGGCAAGGAGAAATGTCCATCGATATCCGTTGTTACAGCGTTTGTAGTACCTTCGATTGCCACAGTAACACCAATCATCGGTTCATGGTCACCGCCATCAAACACCTTACCCTCAACAAATCCTTGCTTCACAGCGATCTCTGTTTGTGGAGTTGTTTCTCCATTTACGTTCTGTGCGGATGCAGACTGAAAGAATGGAGGGGTAAGACAACAACTCAGCAAAATCCAGCGGCAAGCGCATGGAGTTAAATTGTTTATTTGCATAAAGTTACAATCTAAATTGAGTATTCTCGTATTAATATTATATTTCTTTGCAAAGATAACACTTTTTTAGAGATTAAATATATATTTAATGAATATTTTACCATAAATGAGGTAATATTCTACAGAATTAAACTGAGATAAGCTTAAAAAAATAGATTTCTTACTTTTAATGTGGTTTGATAACCAATTAATTTCTTTATGCTATATTCGTTTAATACTTGTTTTGTGCTTTTCAAAAAGATAGATTATTATTGTGTCAGCATGCCTAAAGTCTTATTCTTGTCAGGTTTGTGATAGTGAGAACCTGGTAAAATAAAAAAAAGGGTGCGTCATAAATTCATGACACACCCTCTCGTTTTAATTATTTTCCCGATGCTTATGAAATATCATCCAGAAAACGGGTTAGCACGTTATGAGTGATTATTTCACCTCAATGTGCTTAACATCGTCTTTCTTTTCTTCCTTGGCTACCTTAGGTATCTCAATCTTTAAGACACCATCGCTGACCTCAGCAGAAATCTTCTCTTGATTGGCATTCTCTGGCAGAGCATAACTCTGAGAATAGTTGCTGTAAGAGAATTCACGACGCAAGTAATGCTCTTCCTTCTTTTCCTCCTTCTTCTCGTCCTTGTTCTCGATAGATACATTCAGATAACCATCCTTGTCAATGTTCATCTTGACCATATCTTTCTTCAAACCAGGAGCTGCAATCTCCATCGTATAAGCGTTTTCATCTTCCTTGACATTAACTGCAGGAGCGGTGGCGTTCATATGTGGCATCAAGCTTGTATCAAAGAAATTGTCATTAAACCAATTGTTCAACCAATTTGAAACGCTGTTATTTCTACGAGCTAACAACATAATGAAAAACCTCCAAATTTTATTTTTCTCGTCCTCTCTTCGCCTCTCGGCTCTGTCGGGATTTCTAATTGTTTATTATATTTATCCTTTTAAAATAATGATTGCTTCGGCTTTCGAGGCTCAAGGATTTCAAGAAACCCTCAAATATCATTGCTTAGGGTTCTTATTGTTCCCCTTGCCCTTTCGGCTTCCGCTTTCACTCTATATATGAGCAAGTTATGTGCCAATTCAATCTGTCTGTTTGGAGTGAACAGATATTGACAAAAATGGCAAAAGACTCTGCAAAACTGACATCAAAATATAATTAATTTAAACTTAGCAGTCAGAAATGACATGAAAGTATAATTCGTTTTCACGATTCATACTTCAACGCTTCTTTTCTGCGTATTCGGCAAGAATCCGGCAATGATGCCGAGCAGTGGCAGGAAGGCACTCACCTGGAAGATGAACTCGATGCTCGTCTTGTCGGCTAACCAGCCGAAGAAAGCAGAGCCCAAACCTCCCAAGCCGAACATCAGTCCGAAGAAAATGCCTGCTATCAATCCCACTTTATCTGGCATCAGGTCGGTGGCATATACCACGATGGAAGAGAATGCCGAGGCGATGATCAAGCCAGAAAGGAAGGTACAGATGATAGTCCACGTGAAGTTGACGAAAGGCATGGCAATAGCAAAAGGTGCTGCTCCCAGAATAGAGAACCAGATGACATACTTTCTGCCAAACTTGTCACCCAGCATACCTCCAGCTACAGTACCTATGGCAAAGGCGGCAAGGAATACGAAGAGGCACAGTTGCGAGGTCTGTACCGATACGCCGAACTTATCCATCAGGAAGAAGGTGAAGTAACTCGTGATGCACGCCGTATAGAAATACTTGGAGAACACGAGCATAATGAGGATGAACAGTGCCCAATACTTTACCCTTTTAGATAAATGGGTGTTGAGAAGGGCTTGTTTCTGCGGATGGTTCACCACGTAAGCCAGTCGTGCCTTATACCAGACTCCCAATCTTACCATGATGATGGCGGCAAGCAGGGCTGCAAGGGCAAACCAGGAGATGGCATGCTGGCCAAAAGGCAAAATGATGATGGCGGCAAGCAGCGGTCCTATCGCCGATCCACCATTGCCGCCCACCTGAAAGATGGATTGTGCCAGACTCTTCTTGCCTCCCGATGCCATCTGTGCCACTCTCGAAGCAGTGGGATGAAATACGGAAGATCCCAGCCCTACGACGCTCACCGCCAGGAGAATCAGAAAATAATTTTCGGCGAAGGCCAGCAGGAGCAAGCCCACCAATGTGAAGCACATGCCGATGGAAAGAGCATAGGGACGGGGATGCTTGTCGGCATAAAGCCCTGTGAATGGTTGCAGGATAGAAGACGTCATCTGGAAGACCAGCGTGATGATACCTATCTGTGCAAACGAGAAGTCGAACTTATCCTTCACAATCGGATAGATGGAAGGGATAATCGACTGAATCATATCGTTCAGGAAATGGGAAATGCTACAGATGATGAGCATGGAATACACCGTACCATCTACCATCGTAGGATTTCCCTTAATTTTACTGCCTATTGACTTGATGTTCATTTTTAGAGATATTATAATTTCATGGGATTTTATTGGCACCTATCAGCTATGAAGGTTTTCATAAATATTATCCCAATAAGGGTTATTATGATAAATATTCTTTACATTTTTCTTATTATATCTTACCAATCGTCCTAAAGCAACACTTCATCTTCTGCCTGCTTTGGCTCTATACACATTATATAATAGATAGGCAGATAAGTTATTCCATCCTTCACCTTCACCTGCTGAGCATTGGATAAAACGAAGGCTTGCTGGATGTTATATTCCTTGACTTGCAGGAACTTATCCAAGGCACTATGCACCTGATAATCCTTACCAGACTTGATTTCTAACGGAAGAACAGAAAGGTGCTCCATGTCATCTATCAGATAATCTACTTCCCCCGTCTTCTTGTTGTCGTAATAATAAAGATTGAAGCCATGCGCCTTCAACTCCTGTGCTACCACCGTCTCATAAACGGAACCGAGATTAATACTTGCCACATCATCCATCACCGCCTTGATGTTGGTGCCAAAGAAAATGCCGGTCAGAATACCCACATCGTTCATATAAAGCTTCAGCAGATTCTTACCACTGTTCTCTATCAGAGGGAAACTTGGCTTACTGATGGCCTTCACTTCCAAGGTAATGCCAGAAGAAATCAGATAATCAAATTCCTTTACATAATCACTCATTCGCTTTCCCTTCTTGTCCTCAATGTCCTTCACCACCACACGTTTTTTCTTGTTTTCCAAATTAGAAGGAACCATACTGTAGATGCGCTGAATCTTCAAGCGATTGTGCATCTCCTCATAACGTGCCGCATCCACTCCATAGAGATGATGGATTTCATTCTGAATGGTACGAATGGTTGTGATATTCTTGGTTGCTAAGAATTCATTGACAGCATCAGGCAATCCACCTACCAGGAGATATTTCTTGAACAAATCTAGAAGTTTGTTATGGATAGCTTCCGGCATCGACTCCCTTGCAGCAAACTTCTTGCGAATCGCATCAAGCACCAGTTGCCCGATTCCATTGGCTATCAGGAACTCTTCAAAGTCTAACGGATACATGTGACGGATAATGATACTGCCTAAAGGAATAGATGATGTTGTCTTAAGCGTAACACCCAGCAACGAACCACTGGCGATATAAGTAAACTTATTATCTTCACGCAGGAACTTAAGCAAAGTAAGCAAATGATCATAGGCTTGAATCTCATCTATAAATACCAAAGTGTTATTCTTTTCCTTCATCCTATCACCTGCCACCGTACTCAAAGCCAAATAGAAATCATCCACCGTCTTAGCGTCAGCAAAAGTCCGGTCTCCAAGCTTATCTGTTTCCATATTCACCTCAATATAGTTGGGAAAAAGCTTCTTTCCGATTTCTCGGATAATGTACGACTTTCCGATTTGGCGTGCACCATCTACAATCAGAATCTTGTCAGACCCTGATTGTAAGTGACTTACGATATATTTTTCTATCTTTCTATACAGCATAATTACACTTTTCTTATGATTTTAACGGTGCAAATATACACTTTTCCTACGAAATAACCAAATAAAAAATACACTTTTCCTATGAATACGGGGATCGAAAACCACACTTTTCTGAAAGAAACAGTTTTTTTTAATAAAAATATGGATTTGTACACACACATCACCCCTTTTTTATTAAAGGGATTTATGGCAAATTGATAAATATTCACAACATGCTCAATCCTTGTTTTTTTCAGGCTTGAGTATATTTTTTCTTATCTACGCAGAAAGACTGCATACCCATGTTGTAACTTTGCATCCGAAAACAAGAAATATGGATATTTGGAGGTCAAACGATGCTTACTTCATTAATGAATCGCTAGTACTGTTGTAGTACTAGAGCTATGGGTACTCAGCATGGCTATTACCTCCATTTTTCATTACTTGAAGATAGTTTATGGCTGCGATAGATTTGAAGACAAAGGTATAACTTTTTATTTAGAAAATCACTTTTTCTCATTTATTTTTCATACTTTTGCAAAATAAATCGACAAACAACTTAACAATGAAGAATAAAGCATTTATCGGAGTCATTACTGCCTCGCTCGTGCCGGGGCAGGCAGCAATGGCACAAAACAAGGCTGTAAAGGCTACAGCCGACAGACCCAACATCATCTTCATCCTTGCAGATGATCTGGGATATGGCGATCTTTCCTGCTACGGCAGCAAGACTATCAAGACTCCCAACATTGACAAACTGGCTGCTACGGGTACACGATTTAACCAGAGCTATGCCGGTTCAGGAATCAGTTCACCATCAAGATGTGCGCTGATGACTGGTAAGAATACCGGAAACAGCCGTATCCGTGATAATATGTGTACTGCCGGAGGATTGACTGGTTTGAAAATCAACCCGAATGGCGATACGACAATCGTGCGCAGAACAAGTCTGCAACCACAAGACACAACCATCGCTACCGTATTGCACGCTGCCGGATACAAAACCTGTCTTGTCAACAAATGGCATCTGGATGGTTATGATGCAAAATCATCACCTATCTACCGTGGATTTGACGAGTTCCATGGATGGTTGATCAGTACGGTAGAATCCAATTCACCTTACTATTATCCATACAACCGTTTCGACAACGACAAGCTCATCCATATCAAGGCAAATGAGCACGATAAGCACATCAAGCACAACACAGATATTTCGACCGATGATGCCATCAATTTCATCAAGCGAAACAAGAAGAATCCTTTCTTCCTCTATCTGGCTTTTGATGCGCCTCATGAACCCTACATCATTGACAACACCACATGGTATGATGATGAATCCTGGAGCATGAATGACAAGCGCTACGCTTCACTCGTAACTCACATGGATGCGGCAATAGGCAGACTGCTCACCTATCTGGAAAAGAATAATTTGCGCGAGAATACGCTCGTTATCTTTGCATCAGATAATGGTGCTGCCGTTCAGGCACCATTGAAACTGTTCAACTGCAACGCAGGATTCCGTGGCCGCAAGGCGCAGCTTTACGAAGGAGGTATCCGAGTACCATTCATCGTGAACCAGCCAGGAAAAGTACCGGTGCAGTCACTCAACAATATTATCTATTTCCCGGATGTAATGCCAACATTGGCAGCTCTTACGGGAGGCACTCAATATCTGCCCCAGAACATCAACGGCATGAATATCCTGCCTTTATTCTATGGTAAGCAGATAGATACAGACGACCGAGTTCTTTATTGGGAATTCCCAGGTAAGCAGCGTGCTGCGCGCCACGGTGACTGGAAGGCTGTTACCATCAAGCCAAACAAGCCTCTGGAACTCTATAATCTGCGTGAAGACCCAGAAGAGAAACATGATCTCGCCAAGAAGTATCCGGAAATGGTTATCGGTTTCGACAAGGTGATGAAGGAAATGCGAACTCCATCAGAAAACTGGCCAATACCGGAAGATGCGGAAAGTGGGAAAAAGTAATCGGCTTTGTATATCTTAAAATAAAAACTGAGGGTGTGTCATGGACTAATGACACACCCTCGGTTTTTATCCGTTTTTTCAAGATTTTACGGTCTTTAAGGCTTGGATTGCCAGAGAACTACTGTAACTCTTCCAGCAAAGTATTAAATTGTGTCCAGAATGGATCTTGCCGCATCGTATACTGAAGTTTGCGATCGAGCTTCAATTTGCCTAACACTTTGCCCACATTTTCTGGATTACTTACCATCCAATAGATGCTGCAGACATTGTTGCCCTCCACAAAACCAACAATCAGCGGATATGGCACATCCTTACATTTGATGCGAAGGGATAAATCGATGGTGCCTATCAAGTCCCCAAGGGCTTTTTTCTCCTTTTCCGTGGGCAGGCCCTGCTCGTCCATCTCTTCAATTGGAACTGTCACCTGACAGCACCACCTCAGTAAGTTTCTCTTTTGGTAATTGCGCAGGCCAATATTTACCTTGCCCTCATAAAGCTTGTCTCCTTTCGTGAAGGTATTCAAATCCTCAAGCTTTTTATTTGGACAAAGTTGATTGACTTGTTTCCAGCCATCCCTTATATAAGCTACAAAGCCTAACGACTTTTCCAAAAGTGCCAGGATACAGATGCCAGCACAAACGTATGTTATATATATCATAGAAATCATAAAATCGACAAATGAGCCAGTTGCTCCTTTAAGTTATTACTACCAGTAAATAATATGCCTTGTATTCCTACTTGGTTGGCGCCATCCACATTGCGTTGTCTGTCATCTATAAAGACGCTTTCAGAAGCATTGAGGTTATATCGTCCAAGCAAGAGGTTGTAAATCTCCGGATTGGGCTTCACCATCTTCTCCTCGCCACTCACCACAATGCCATCGAACAGCTCAAATAAGCGTGCATGAACTTCCTTTACTATCGGGAAGGTCTCATGCGACCAGTTGGTCAGGCAATAAAGTTGATATCCCCCTATCCTTTAAATCCTTCATGACATCATAGATTCCTGGAATCTCACCGGCATCCATGTCCTTATAACAATACCAATATGCCACGATATAAGGAGCATACTTGGGATAAGCCTGTTTGAGTTCGAAGATACATTCTTTGATAGGCTTGCCCAAGTCTGTCTGGTCATTCCAGGAGTTGGTGACGATGTTATCCACCATCCACTTAGCCTTATCCTTATCACCATGTAACAAGGTTGTGTAGAGGTTGATACGCATCCAATTGACCAGCACCGAACCTACATCAAATATAATATTTTTATATGTACTCATTGAATATAAGTGTCTAAGAAGCAAAGCATGGATAGTTCTGCTTCTGAAGGGCATAGGTCTTCAAAACTTCAACTTGAAGCTCTCAATTTAACAAAATTCCAAAACTATCAGAATACGTTCCCATTTCATTTGTCATATATATATAAATAATGTGCAAAAATACATCATTTAATTTAAATAGCGACTAAGAAATGCAACTTTTTTAATAATAGTCTCGTTTTCTAGGAATTTTAGCAAGCTACTAAAGCAAATATTATATGGAATACGTTACCTCGCTCCTTTGGAAAAACGAGGATAAAAATGGAACTTACTTCAAGTATGATGCTTCTTTCAAGGATATGCCAGAATGATTAAGAAATTCATTCCTGCTTGGATGGTAATCATGGAGAAGTTCTACAAGTTGGTGGTCTTCAACCATATCTATGCCAATGGCGATGACCACTTGAAGAATTTTTCCGTCATTAAGATTGGTGATACCTATCAGCTTGTCCTTGGTTACAATCTGATGAATACTCCCCTGCACATTGAGGGTGATGACCTTGGACTAAATGGTGGTTTGTCGGAGTATACCGAGAAAAATGACATTTATGAGCGGACAGGGCATCCTTGCAGACTGGTTTTTGAAAGGTTTGGTCAGTTTTGATAGGTTTGAGGGACAAACGTATCTCTGCAGTATTAGATATATATAAGAAATTACCAGAAGAAGCGGAGCTGCTCATTAGTCATTCTTTCCTTAATGACAAGATGAAAAGAACCTATATCCGAATCATCAAGGAAAGAATCGCTAGGTTCAATAGGCAGTCAGAATGGCTTCCTATAATTCCAAGTCGAGCCAATCATCAAACTCAACATTCTGGAATGTATGAATGCCGAGGTTTTCCGCAGCGACACAATTCTCCTGGAGGTCGTCAATAAACAACGATTCTTCAGGAACTATCGCTGCTTGTCTGATGATTTCCTCGTAGATTCTTGCATCCGGCTTGGAGAGATGGAGCCGCTGTGAGAGGAAGACTTTTTCAAAATAGTCTTCCACATTATGCCCCTGATAGGGGAATAACTTCTCCACACAATAATCCCAGTGAATGTCTATGGTGTTGCTCAATAGAAAGAGACGATAGCCCTTAGCCTTGAGCTTTAAAAGCCTGCGTTTCTTCTCATCGGGAATAACAACCAACATTCGATTGGCCGCTTCAATAATTTGGTGATTAGAAACTGTTGTCAGGGTCAAGTTCCTTGCCGCATCGCAAAACTGTTCCGTAGAGATCAGTCCTACACCTAACTCACCCATGAGTCTCTTTGCCTCTGGGTTAGAGTCTATCAGTTTCTCCATTCCAAGTACCTTGAAAGCATTCATACATCCTAGAGAATTCAACTTCACAAGTACGTTCCCCAAATCGAAAATGATATTTTTGTATTGCATCTTCATTGTTGTTTAATAGAGAGGTTGAGCACTCTTCTGTTAAGTCAACTCCAATCACCTTCTCGTGGGCAAAGATGATTCAGAGAACTGCTTGTAGCTGAAGCTGGCTCATGTCGCATATCGTCTTTAAGGAAACCTGTTATTTCTCAACCTGAAATTGTTCCAGTTTCAATCCATGCTTCGTCAAAGCCTCTATTTGAGGAACCAACGTGGTAAAGTGAGCAGACTCCATGTGAGTTTTCAGCACCTTAGCGTTCTGCCAAGTCTCACATATCATCATCACGCCATCACGAGTACCACTAACGAAATAGTCATAGGCAATGTTGCCTTCGTCAGCCAATGACTTTTCCACTAACTCCTGGCACAGGGCATTAAGTTGCTCCATATCCACTCCTTCTTTCACTTCAAAAAATACATTCAGTCTTATCATGTCTGTAATATTTAAATTTTTACTATCAAAAACTTTCGGTGCAAAAGTACTGAATAATACTGAAAATCATCTATTTTTAAATGATTTTTTAATATCTTTTGCTCCATATAAGCAAAATGCCTAGCGAAAGAGCAACACTATAATAAAGGCAATGATATAGCTGTTGGCGAATATCAAAAATGGACTCATATAATACTTTGTTTTATTGATGATTTATAC